>OLOJ01000551.1_pt1 | contig 38653 bp, 35 predicted proteins | sample 1672251 | NCBI WGS metagenome assembly OLOJ01 (sample SAMEA3136664, study PRJEB25190) | human gut metagenome | biome: human gut; feature: human-associated habitat; material: faeces | place: Austria | collected 2013 | reverse complement strand
GTTTGGAAGCCCCGTCTATATTCGCGAAAGCGGATTAGGCGGGGAGGGTTCACAAAAAGTTCTTTGATGGCAGCGAACTGAGAGAATGCCTGTTTGGTTTGGCTGAAGAAAGGAGGAAAAAGGAATGTTAAAAAAATACACAAAGCCTTATCCTACAATTGGTGATATTATCGCCGGTAAAAATTTTGATTACGTCTCTTATCGTGGATATGACGAGAAACGGGATTCCCCGCCGGCAACCGGCAATAATATTGATGGCGAATTCTGCGGCTGCTTTAAGGTGGCAGATGGAAAAATAATTCCGCTTGACGGCGATTCTTACTACGATAGCGAAGACGTCATTGCATCCGAAGAGTGGACTATGCCGGATGAGGGAATTGAAAAAGGGCTTACAGTTGTCGTTGAGATGGAATTTGTGCCAGCAGGAGAACTGGATGAATATTTAAAAACTTATCGCAAAGAAAGAGAGGAGAATAATCATGAGAGCGATTGATATTAAATGGGATACTGATGGTGATGAGGAGGTTTTAAAAACACTCCCGACAGAAATGGATATTCCGAACGGCATTGACGAAGAGGGCGTTGCAGACTGGCTGTCTGATGAGACCGGTTTTTGTGTCTTTGGTTTTGTTTTGGAAGCAGAAAAGAATTGGCTTTGTTCTGGAAACAGAAAAAAAAGACAAAACGAAAACGTTAAAAAAATCCAGGACAGGCTTGACCTGTTGACAGGCAAAAAACCACTGCAGAACGTAAAGGACTTAAAGAAATGTTTTGTCCCCGTATGTACAAATGGGTACTCTGCCGTGGATGATGGCGAACCGAGACTTTACCGCAGAGAAGACCTGACACAATGGGCAAAAGAAGCCTTTAAACGTGGAGAGAAATTCTTTTACGCTGAGCCTGTAAATCCAAATCATCCGTATGGCAGGCTGCGGCTGACAGAGCCGAATTACGTATATCGCCTGAATAAGACTCTGACAAAAGAAGAGTTTGATGCAGTGTTTAAGGATATTGCGGATTGAAAAACTGAAAAATAGAGCATTTTGTATTGAACCGCCGGCATTAGCCGGCGGTTCTTTTGTGTGTCGTGGAATAAAAACAAAAACTGGCGGCTTTTTCGTTTGCGTAAGACGACAGAATATGATAAAATAAATTCAGAAAAGTATAGAAAAGAGATTGAAACTATGCGAAAAAAGACTGATTTAGAAGCGGTAAAAGAAACGCTGAAGCTGTTTTTGTATATGCCAATAGAAGAGACCGATTTATCTCCAATTATAATTCAACATCCAATCTTTGATACTGGATATTCAAGTGTTGATGGTAAAATTGTTGATATTACAAAACCGGAAGGGCTTCAAAAAGCAACCAAAAAGATGGAAGAAAAAATAGACAGCACCGATACACTGATAAGATGTTCGTACATTATAAGAAATTCGTATTATCTGACATTTCTTAAATACATTAAAGAATATCTATCGCTGCAAGACTTCAGTCTGCTGCTTGGAAAATTCTGGACAGAAGAAGAAAATCCGAATGGAGATGTGAATGTGTCAGTGTCTCTTGCGGCAAGGTGGTTTCGGCTTGCAGATAAAAAATCGCTGATGTATGATGATGAATATGAAACATATACAGCCTTGCCGGAAAACTTTATTGTTTATCGCGGTGTTACATCTGGAAGAAATCCTAATGGAATGTCATGGACGAGAGAGTATGATAAGGCAGAATGGTTCTCAAATCGTTTTGGTGAAGGATATGTTTTGGAAGGAACGGTAAATAAAAAAGATACCCTTGCTTTCTTCAACAGACGAGGAGAAGAGGAAATCGTAATTGAGGCTAAAAATGTCCAAAACAAGCAAAAAATATAAAGAAAGCAGAAAAAGATGAACAGAGCAATATATGGTATATGCGTTGATGATGTAGACATTAATCAGCGGAAGCTTCTGAAGCTGATGAAAGAAACTCCATCCGATTTTCCATCTGACAGCAAGTCGATATTTGACGATTACATTGCGGTATGCAATACAGAAAATATACTTATCAGCCCGGAAGAATGGATGAAAAACTATATATTCGTAATAAACGAATGCGAAATACGCGGAATTGGTGCGCTGCTATACAAAAATATGCGGCTGAACAACCCGGAAAAGATGATTTTCTGTACAACCGGGGATGATGACCGGGTATACCTTGGCATACCGATAAACGAGTCTTGGAAAATATGCAAAGACATGACCTATACGACCAATAAGGAAATCCAAGACACGCTGAGAAAATACATCGGAAAAATCAGCGACAACAGCGACAAAGCAAAAATATCTACAATCAAATACGATTAACCCGGCGGGCTTTTGCCCGCCGTATTTTTTTGCCTGCAGAACTGCGGGCTTATTTTTTTCGCAAAAAATAATACGCTTTTTTATTAATTTCTCTATGCTTCGGTATAGAGAAGCAAAAATTTTTCGCAAAAAATCATCCCGTTTTGGATTTTTTAGGCATATTAAATATGTAAGAAAAAGCAGGAGGTTTTTGATATGACAAAGAAAAAGTCCATGCGGGTTGATTTTGTAAAATCTTGTATTACATATAACAAACTGAATACGATTGCTAAAATTACCATATCAGGTATTGAAAATATCTGTAAGCGATTGGACCTTGGCAGCATCTATGATGTTATTAACGGCAGGTTTGCAATTCCTTCCAAGAAACTGTCAGGGAAGAAGTCTTCCTCAAAGCGTGTTGCAAAATGCGATACCGTATTTGTGGCTTACAGATTCTGCGGTCATCCGACAGAAGAGCAGGCATCAGACTTGAACCAGAACATTGGTGCTTCACGTTTTATGTGGAACCGTATGCTTTCAGATTATAAATTGATGTGGAAGCTGTATGGCATTTCGATACCGATGACCCCGGCTGATTACAAAGATGTATCAGGCCTGGAATGGCTTAAAGACAGGGATTCCATGGCGCTAGCAAATGTTCAGATAAACCTTGAAAAGGCAAGAAGCGACTATTTTGCCGGTAAAAGAGGTGCTCCTAAGCGCAAGAAAAAGCATCAGTGTAAGAATTCTTACACGACAAGTTGCATCAGAAATAATATCCGTATTGAGGATGATAGACTCCGTCTTCCCAAAATTAACGGTTTGATAAAACTTTCTATGCATAGACCAATTAAGCCAAACGGCACACTTAAAAGCGTTACGGTTACACATGAACCAGACGGTAAATGGTATTTTTCAATCCTGATTGAATATCCAGCCGAAGAGGCTGAATTATCGGACAGATTACAGAAGCTCTTTTCTTCCAGTGATATAAATGTGATTTCCGGAATTGGGCTTGATATGTCAGTACCTTTCTTATATATAGATTCATCAGGAAATAAACCGTCTTATGAACTAAACGGAAAGGAAATAAAATTTATTAAGCAGTATCGAAAGCTTGAGAAGCGTATCGCAAAAGAGCAGCGCAGACGTTCTCATATGGTTAAAGATTCTAACAATTACAACAAGCAGAGCGAGAAAATCGCCAGACTGCATGCGAAAGCCAAGCATCGCAGAGAAGATTTTCTTCATCAGATTGCTGTAAGACTTGCTAGAACTTACGATGTGATTGCGATTGAAGACCTCGATATTAAAGCAATGAAAAATGCTCTCAGCCTTGGAAAATCCGTGTCCGATGTCGGATGGGGAAGATTCACGGCAATCCTGGAGGAACTCTGCTTGAAATACGGAAAGATTCTTGTACGTGCCAGCAGATGGTATCCTTCATCTAAGACCTGTCATCATTGCGGTTACAAAAATGATGATTTACGACTGTCTGACAGAGTTTATGTCTGCCCGGTATGCGGAAATATTATGCCCCGTGACAAAAATGCTGCTATTAACATCCTGGAAGAAGGACTGAGGACTATTAAAGAGAATATGATTAGACCATCAGTAGAAGGATATTCCAAGCCTTCACTGATTACTACGATTGCATAAAATACAATTTTTTGGTAACTCGATAACATTACCGGTGGAACACCGGAGTAGCCTGCCGAGCTACGGGGTCACGCTTACGGACGTGGCATAATATGTCACCCGGTTAGGCAGGAAAAGAGAGAGCCCGCGGGCTCGAAACCTGTGTCTTTAGACTGTCTTCCTCGGAAGTCTGCTTCTTTAGATGCGGGTAGTTCACAATTTCGGCATACTAGATACAGCAAAAGAAACAAAGAATCAAATTTGGAGGGAAAATAATGCATAAAAAAACTACAGATGATGGTCAGTTAAGCCTTTTTGAGCCTGCTGAGGAGAAAATCATCAAGCAGGAGTATTCAGATATTATGAAACAGTCATATATTGACTATGCAATGAGTGTAATCATCGCAAGAGCGGTACCTGATATCCGTGATGGTCTGAAACCGGTGCAGCGCCGTATCCTGTATGATATGGGTGAAGAGCTGGGACTGGATTACAATAAGCCTTACAGAAAATCAGCTCGTATCGTTGGTGATACAATGGGTAAATTTCACCCGCACGGCGATTCATCCATCTATGACGCGATGGTTGTGATGGCACAGGACTTCAAGCGTGAAATTCCGCTTGTGGATGGTCACGGTAACTTCGGTTCAATTGAGGGTGACGGAGCTGCTGCACAGCGATATACAGAATCAAGGCTGCAGAAAATCACGCAGGAAAATTACCTGGCTGACCTTGACAAAAAAGTTGTAGACTATGTCCCGAACTATGACGAAACAGAAAAGGAGCCTGAGGTACTGCCCGTAAAAATTCCAAACTTCTTAATCAACGGCTCTGAAGGTATCGCTGTCGGTATGACTACTTCAACACCGTCTCATAACCTGGTGGAGGTGTTGAAAGCGGAAGAATATTTGATTGATACCCCATGTGCCAGCATTGAAGAGCTGTTGGATTTTGTGAAAGGCCCGGACTTTCCTACTGGCGGCATTGTAGCAAACAGTAACGACCTTTTGGAAATTTACAAGACCGGAACAGGAAAAATTAGAGTACAGGGCAGAGTGACACATGAAAAGAACAGACAGGTAAATCGCCTTGTTATTACTGAAATTCCGTATACAATGATTGGCGCCGGTATTGCAAATTTCTTAAATGACGTGGCAATGCTTGTGGATTCCAAACAGATTCCGGATATCGTGGATATTTCAAACCAGTCATCAAAAGAAGGCATTAAAATCGTTCTGGACTTAAAGAAGAACGTGTCTGAAGAAGACGCCGAAAAAATTAAGACTGTCCTGCTCAGTAAAACAAAACTGGAAGATACCTTTGGTGTCAACATGCTGGCTATCGCAAACGGACGCCCGGAGACACTTACATTAAAATCTGCCCTGGAATATCACATCAGCTTCTTATTTGAAATCAATACACGCAAATATACAACAATGCTTGCAAAAGAAAAAGAAAAAGCAGAAGTGCAGGAAGGTTTAATCAAAGCGATTGATGTTTTGGATGCCGTGATTGAAACAATCAGAGGCAGCAAGACAAAAACAGAAGCAAAAGAATGCTTAATGACGGGCAATGTTGACAATATAAAATACCGCATCGCGGAAGATAAAAAGATTGCAAAGACCTTTGACTTTACAGAATTGCAGGCGTACGCAATCCTGGATATGCGTCTTTCACGTCTGATTGGCCTGGAGCTGGAAGCCTTAAAGAAAGAAAATGAAAAGACAAAACAGAATATTGAAAAATATATAAAAATCCTGAGTGATAAAAAATATATGAAAAAAGTAATCAAAGATGATTTAGAGAGTATCATTAAGGAATACGGACAGCCAAGAAAAACAAGCATTAAAAATATTGAGAAAGCAGTGATTAAAAAAGAAGCGCCGAAGGCTTTTAAAGAAGTTGTGCTGATGGATAAATTCGGGTATGTCAGGGCTGTGAGTGATACAGTCTATGAAAAGAATAAGGAAGCAGCAGACTCTGAGAGTAAATGGGTCATTCCGGTGATGAGCGATGATAAGGTTGTGTTTATTACAGAAAACGGAATCATGCATACTGTGCCAGCAAATAAGATTCCATTTGGCAAGTTCAGGGACAAGAGTATTCCGGTTGATAATGTTTCAACGCTGGATACTACGACAGACCTTATTCTGTATGCTGAAGCGATGAAAGATATGGCATGCGAAAAGATTGTCAATAATTATATTATGGTAACTAATATGGGCGGCGTAAAGAAACTGCCTGGTATTGAATTTAACGTGAAATCAAAAAATACCAAATACATCAAGCTGAAAGATGGCGAAGTTTGCACGAATTTTGTGAAAGTAGAAGAAAGTGAGCCTGAAATCGTGCTTGTAAGTGAAGCCGGAAGGTTCTTACGGTTTGCTGCGGCAGACATCCCGGAGAAAAAGAGGGGAGCCGGAACGGTTGCCGGTATATCAATGAAAGACGGCGAAAAGCTGAGTGATGTGTTCTTTGTATGGCCGGAAGATGTAAAGAAGGCAGCGGAAGCTGGAAATGAGGAGCCGCCGGCTGGAGAGAACAACGAAGGAAAGAATGATGGTAATGATGATGTCAGAAGTACAGACCTGATTCTGGAAGCAATACCGGCAGGCGAGAAAGAAATGCCTGTAGATGAAGCGGCGGCAGCGAAAGATGACGTCATACCAGCTGAAGAGCAGCAGCCGGCTGAGTTGATTTTAACCTTAAAGAACAAAAAACAGATTCCGTTTTCTAAACTGGCGAAAGCAAAAAGGGGAGGAAAAGGAACGCTAAAAAAAATATAACAGGAGGTATGCAGTATGTGGCTTTGGATTGTAGTAGCTGTGGCAGCAGTAATGCATGCGGCAGTCATTAGCGATGAGGAGAATAGACGGATAAGAAATGCGAAAGAAGAAATTTTCGTCAAGTATTCGAGAATCTGATATGTATTGAAGAAAAGAAGAAGAGGGAGGTTGGCAGGCAGTTGTTTTCCTCTTCTTTTTTCTTTTTTGCCGATTTCGCCGGCAAGAGATGGAATGCCAGGATGGAATATCTAAAATATAATGCTAGCAAAAAAAAGAGAAAGATACAGCAGATGCCCGCTGTTTCTCTCTCTTGCTGTCAGGAATTCTGGCCTTTGTGTCTGTCAAATTCTCCGTTTTTGTAGGCTTTTATCATCTGACTTTTCTCGTCCTGTGTCATACCGGAAAAGAAAGAAAATGCCTGCATCAGGGTTTCAATCCCGATTTTCCCGGAGTCAAGAAAATCGCAGGTTACATATTTGCGGCTTTCGCCGCAAATATGTAACGAGTCCAGCTTCGCTGGCGAGTTATCAATACCATCCATGATTATTAAATTCGTCATTCTTATAAGCCTCAATCACTATATCTCTTTCTTCTGGTGTCAGGTCAGAAAAGAAATTAAATGCACGGATTAACGTCCCAAATCCGATTTTCTCGTTATCAAGAAAATTATGGGTCTCTTTGACGATATCTCGTGTTTCAAGTTGATGCTGCATAGACTCAATGATTGCCTGATATGCCTTGCAGAGATTGTCTGTCTCTCCATTAAGGCAATCCAGGCGCTCTTTCAGTTCTCCACGAAGATATCGGATAGCAGTTTTCTTTTCCTGTCTTTCTGACTGTGTTAAGCATTTTTCCATATTAATTTCTCCTTTCATGTTTGCGAAATATTTTCATATCTAATATGCTGGAAAACAAAACAACAAAAAAAAGAGCCGTAAAAACGGCTCAAATTATGGTTAAGAAGTTAATCTTCCTCGGTATCGCAATATGGCATGACATATTCCTCTACACCAAAACAGTTGATGTCATACTCCGGATACATCTTAAACAGCTTATTCATAGCTTTCTTTTTGGACTTTGCATAAATTCTGTCGTAAATGATTTCACCTTTCACGTCAATCCAGTTATCCTCGTCATCCATAGCTTCCTCTTTCCATTCAGAAATATCATCCTTTGGCTCTCCCGATACCGGCGGCAGGCACCCCTGCGCATCTATGGTGTCGACTGTGATGAGATAGCATTTTTTAGGTTTCAATATCTTAACTGCAATATCGCAAGCCTGGTAAAGTAAATCCGGGCAGCCTTCAAGAATATTCAAGCGATGCTTCATTTCTTCTTTAAGAAACTTAGCCGCAGCTTTATTTTTGCTGCGTGTGTTGTCGTCATCCGGTGTGATATATGTTTCAATGCCAAAGCTGTCAATATCATGCTGTGGGCATTTTTTAATGAATGCCTGTACGGCTTCTTCTTTGGAATCAGCATAAATTCGGTCGTAGATAATGCTTCCGCTTACATCAGACCAGATGTCTTCCTCGTCCAGTTCTTCAACATCGCTGCCTTCCCATTCGTCTTCATCTGACGGTGGAATGCAAGCCGGCTCCAGGTAAGCCTGCGCGTCTCTTGTTTCAACAGTGAAAACATAGCACTTCTTTTTCGGTGCCATAGCGTCAAGTGCTGTCTGGTATGCCTGACAAAGTGCGTCAGGCTGGCCTCCAAGGTGTTTCAGCCGGGAATCAAGCTCCTCCTTAAGATATTTTTCTGCGAATTCTTTTGCCATTTTACTCATAATAGGCTCCTTTCTTGTTGGAAAAATTTTGTTATCAAATATAAAATGCTGAAAAATATATAAAAGAAAATCCGCAAAAATTGCTGCTTATGGTGAAAATCCGGCATATTAAATATAAGAAAAAATAATTGAAAGGATTTGAGAATATGGCAAAACCGAGACCGGCAACAAGTGAAGAAGTTGAATTCGTACGCCAATATATTGAAAATGCAGGCATAAAAATAGATAATTGTGAAATAAGAGTCAGTGCAGCAGGAAATATTGTATGCAAAAACCGAGCAACACAACAGGATATATTAGTTATTCCAAAAGAAAAGACATCCATACCGAATGCCCAGCTTTCCAGAAAGCAGTCAAAGAAGTTAAGAGAAAAAGAATGGAAAAGAATTGAAAACGAAAAAAGGGCCAGAGCAGATAAGATACAAAAATATATTAAAGAAACACTTATTCTAAATCTTAACGCGGCAATAAAAAGCATCACCGAAAATCAAAAATCTACAAAGTATAATCCATTTATCGGTAAAATACGAGCTGATTTAACTACTCATCGCTCGTATGATTATGATGTTGATGCATCAATCGTTATTTCTCTTGATGTAATAAAAGGTAAGAAAGTAATTGGTTCTCTTACTGGAGTAGAAAGAAAAATTGATTGTGAAAATCTTGAAAAAGAAAGCTCTATTGACGAACTTGAAAAAAAACTGATGAGTGCAGTAAAGAGACCAACTCAGCGTATTACTGTAGAAGAACCTGTCTTGAGGCATATGTTTGGTATAGCCTGTCAATATCTTAAAAAACAAAAAGATTTAAAAATTGACCAGGGAATTTTATCTGTTATTGAATTTGAAGAACGAGCAATCTTCAATATGATTAACACGATTTCATCAAGAAAAATCAACAATCCAATATATGTTGAAGGTATTTTATCTGATTTAAAATTTAAAAGTGGAAGAATCCTGTTTACATACTGCAATCGCAGATTTTCCTATGATATTGCAGCCGATACCGTAGAATTTGAAATTGAAGAGAAAGAACATCTGCTTATACTTGCTGAACAACTGAACGCTCAAAAGAAAAATATAAAACAGTGCAAAAAATCAATGAATACGGTAAAAATGGCTTTAATTAAAGAAAATATCTGGTCTTTTATGAAGCTTGAAATGAAAAATGGTATTCTTTACATTACAGAAAGTGACTGTATTGGCGAATATGAAATTAAGCCAAACGAATCCATCACATCTGCAAAACTGAAAAAATGGTTTAAACAAGCGAGAATGGAATACCAGGAAGAACAACGCAAAATAAAAGAAGAAAAATATGATAAAATCCGTATACTGAAATCATACAGCAACCTGCTTTGTATTGACGTTCTCAGGGTTATTGCTAAGAATGAGCGCTATATTACAGAAACGGCAGTAGTTAAGAACTTGAGAGGTATGGCTCAGACATTAAGTTCAAATGTTGAAGACATAGAAAACAGCGGCAAATATGAAATATTGACAAATGAAGAAGTTGAAGCCGCAGTGCGTCAGCTTTTAAGAGACAAACTAATTTACGAAAAAGACCTCAAGGGAACATATGGTCACTTTGATATTTTAAAGTTAGAAGATAAAGCAAGCGAAATCTTTGCCACGCCTTTTAAAGAAGAAAGCAAATCTTTTACTTCCTTCACTGACCTTGATTGGGTCAATTACCTTAAAAAAATAAAAGAAATCGGAAAAGAACCACGCCTTTCTAAGGCTAAAAAAGAACAGCAGCTTACACTATTGGAACACAAATCCGTCATTGCGGTGTATCCGGAACTAGTAAAAGAATTCTTAAAAACAAGACCAAAAGAATGGCAGATGTATATTGAAACCATGTATTCCATGGCAGCAGGAGTGGAAAAGAAGTACTGGAAATGCCTGCGAGATATGGTTGTGGAGAAGAAAGAGAGAAAGAAGAAAAAAGAGACTGAAACAATAGAAGCAAAAATAGAGCAAAAAACAGAAAAGACAAAAGCAAAAACAGAAACAAAAACAGAGCCCGCCGCGTAAGCGGCGGGCATAGCGTTCAGTTCTTCTGTAAAACAGGTATGCCCGCCCGCAAAGCGGGCTCTTTTTTTTGTCTCCGGTTAAATCTGGCATATTGATTTTGTAAATATAAAAATTGTCTGATTAAGAAAGGAGACAAAAAACATGAAGAGTAATATCACACTTGAAACATTTGAAGGCATTGTTATTGAGCAGCTGAAAGAAAGAGGCTACAACACAAAAATTGTTAAGACTCCAGGAAAACTTGGTTCAGAGCACCGTCTTATTAAAACACCATGCAAAGATGGGCTGACAGCAGCCATAAGAATTGAAGAGATATACGACGATTATATGAAGAGGCTGACCAGCGGGCATCCTGTCTTAATGGAAAAAGTTGTTGACGGCATTATTGAATCTTTCAACATGAAACCGCCTGTAAACTATGCTTCCATATTAACGATGCTGGAGTCCTGGGATGAAGCAAAAGACAGACTGTTCATTGTCGTTTACAACAAAGACCGTCATGGAGTATATTTAACAGACAGAGTGCATACCTGTATTGAAGATTTAGCCATCGTCCCACGTCTTCTTATTGGACGAAGAAGCGACGGTATCATGAGTATCATGGTTTCACAAAAGTTGCTGAAAACATGGGGAAAGACAGAAAAAGAGGTTATGGCGGAAGCGTTTAAGAGCGCTCCGGTCGTAATGCCTATTGAGATTCGTAATATGGGTAATCTTGTTAAGGAAATGCTTTTCAATATGAAAGAAGCTGGTGAAAATATTCCGGAAGGCCTTGAAGTTCCTGATGTAGATATGATAGTTGTGACGACAAGAGACAACTTCACAGGAGCATCTTTGTTCTACGACGGAGTGCTTGAAATGATTGCAAAGCAGTTTGACGGCTTTTTCTACATTCTGCCGTCAAGCACCTGTGAGTTTATCATTGTGCCAGGTAAAAACTGTCCGTATCCTGAGGAATTGTCTCGTATGGTTAGTGATATCAATATTCGTGCAGTTTCTCCTGATTGTGTGCTGAGCGACCATGCTTATGTATACAAAAATGGAAAAATTGGTTCTCTTTAATGTTTTGGAGCCTGCGAAAGCGGGCTCTTTTTTTGTCTGATTTTGCATATTAAACTTAAAGGAGTTGAGGGTAATGCAGATGATACTAAACCCAGATACAAAAAAATACATCCCAAAAATTTTCGCAGCTGTATTAATTGCAACAACATTACTGATTGCGATGAATGTAAGATATTATCAAAAATATGCCGATTTCATGCCGGTAGACGCGATGATTACAGATGTGCAGCGGCATATAACATCTTCTCCTTCATCTGACAACAAAACGTCTTACACGACTCATGTAAATTATCAGTACAATTACGGCAGCCACAATGCCAGCAAAACGTATACCACAACGAGAAGTGAATTCTTCAAATTCGGAAAAGAAAAAGGCAAAAAAGTTGTCGTCAAAATCAACCCGGAAAACCCGGATGAGATAGAAGATACATATGGCCGTAATGCCTGCAGAATGCTTACTGTGTTCTGCTTTGTGGTTGACGCGTTTTTGTGGATGGCGATACGGCAGATAAAACAGGAAGAAGAGAAGAAAAATTGGAGCTAAAAAGAAAAAAAGAAGAAAAAAGCTTAAAAAAGAATGAGAAAGCGAAAAACAGAAAAAAACAAAAAATGCAGGAGCCGCGAGAAATCGCGGCTCCTGCTATGTTTTAGCTAAATAAATCTGCCAGAATCTGGCTTGCTGATTTATTCATGTATCCGTCCGGGTCACCTAATGTTGACCGGTTCCATCTTAAATAATTTCCGTTTCTGATATAATTTCCGCTTGTTGTGTGGTAATCATATTTTGTATATCCTGGATATTTGGACATGTATTTTCTTGCCAAAGCTACGGCTTCGCTGTCATAATTACCACTTGGAGTACTTGTTCCGGAAATCTGACATCCTGCCTGAGGAGTAGAGTGAACGATAACAACGCTCTTATCTGAACACTGTCCGATAACAATCCATGTATGGCCGCTGTTGTATCCGACATCACCCGGTTTTAATGTCCAGTCGTCATTTGCGAGACTTGACTGAGTAAGGATTGAGCCCCAGCCGTTAGAACGATAATATGAACCGACTTCCTCGGCCACAACTGTATATCCGTAACCAATCCCTGATTTCTGCTGCATAACCTGATAAGCTGCCCATCCTACAAAACCGGAGCAGTCAAGACCTTTCGCGCGGTTTGCTGTACTTAAATCATTATAATCCCTGTAATTATAGCTGCTGTTTTGGCTGTTATACCATTCCTGCCATTTAGGGCTGATACCTTTTCTTGTTGAGTCATTCCATCCGCCGCCCCATACATACAATGCTTTGCCGACTGGCTGAAGTGCTCCCAGCAGGTAATTCTTGACTGTTTTTGAAGAAGAAGGGCTCTGTGTATTTGACCCTGTGTCTTCAACCAATACACCGTTGTTTTTGAATGTATAGCTCTTGCCGGAAATGGTAACTGAACCAATTGCCATAATCCCGCTTGTTTTATCAAAATATCGTTTATTTCCTGAATTGCTTGTAAGCCATCCTGTCGCCATTACTCCACTTTTGGAATAGAAGTAGTAGTAGTTATCACCGACTTTCTTTAATCCGGTATACATGATGCCTGATTCTTCATCAAAATATCGTTTGTAATTGCTTTCACTTTTTGCCCATCCGGTCATCATAGTACAGTCATCTTGTGAGAAGTATCTTTTTGCACCTTTCTTGTTTGTTACCCATCCAGTTGCGGCAACACCTGATTTCTTGTACATATAATACGTTTCACCTTCAAGCTCTATCCACCCAGTAGTCATAAATCCTGTGTCCGGGTCAAAAAACCGTCTGTTTCCTTTTGAATCTTTCAGCCATCCAGTCAACATAACGCCGGCTTTGCTCGTAAAGTAACGCTTCCGGCCTTTTCTGTCAACCATCCAGCCTTTCTGCTGTACGCCGGTTTTCTTATTAAAATAATATTTATATTTACCCAGCTGCATCCAGCCCTTCGCTTTGGAGCCATCCTCCTTGACGTAATATGTCTTCCCGTTAATAGTTACGAATCCTGTTTTCGTTGCAGCTGATACGTTTTTTGTAAAAAAGCCGCAAGATAAGACTACTGCCAGCAGTGCAAGCAGCAAAAGTATCCTTTTGTTTAGTGTTTTCATTTTTTTAAAATCTCCTTGTATATCGTTTGTATTTTTTCTTGCATATTTAATATGTAAAATTTTTGTAACAATTGAACATTTTTAAAAAAAATATTTTTCTTATTTTCAAAAAATCCTGCATATTAAATATGTAACAATAAAAAACACCTAAATACAGGAGGAAAAAATAATGGAAAAATTAACTTTAAGACAATTTGCAGACGTAATCAAAGCTCTTGTGGAGGCAGACATGCCAAAAGAAGCTGGCTTTACCCTTAAGGTTGTAGAGTCTGGAGACAAAGAAAAAGCAGACGGCCAGAAGGTGGAATTAGTCTGCACAAAAGAAGAAAAAAAAGAAGATACAAAGAAAACCGATTCTGTAGAAGCTTATTCTTCAGAGTATTGCAGCGCTGAAATTACATACGATATGAACGCTGATTACCGCGAGTATGAACTTGAACTTGCAGGAAGCGCAGCGCCGCAGGATGAAATCCTGAGAAAAATTGCCAAAAGAGTAGTATATGATATTGTCGGAAGGGTAGTATATGATATTGACGGAGACTCCAAGGTTGAGAAAAAGAAAGCCGAAAAAGTAGAAGAAAAAAAAGAAGACTGCGAATGTCAGGACAAAGATAAGGACGATTTTACCGATGACTTTGACGATGACGACCTTGACGACGACTGGGATGACGATGAAAATACCTGCGAATGCTGTAAAAAAGCACTGAAAGCTGCCCTGATTGGTGCTGCGGTTGTTCCGCTGAGTATCATGATTTTCAAAAGAATCAGAAAATAAAAAAAGCAAAAAAAAATAACAAGAAACAAAAAGTAATAAACACAACAACAAGCGAGGCTCCGGGTGCTAAAAACATTCGGAGCCTCGCTTGGGTTTTGTCAGTCATCCGACAGGCATGCGCAATGGTCTGTCAAACGGCCTGAGGTATTAAGTTACAGCCGGCAAATCTCGCCGGGTAAAACTTATATATATAAACCGACTGATGAAGCAAAGAAGCTGCAGCTTCATATGCAAATTCAGTCAGAAATGCCGATTGTGAGGGTCGAACTCACAGACAGCCACTTCGGCATGAGGGGGCAGTGCAACAAAGACACTGCCCATCTTGGAGGTAAAACATAGCAAAAATATAATACAGTTTTCTGATATATGTTATATACCAGAAATGCCAAAGGCAGGAATCGAACCTGCATATTGCTAACGGTGATAAAAAATAACGGGTGGGTGATTAGATGAACTAGACATGAATAGAATTTCTTATTTCATATGCACGTCCAGAAACTTTCAAACCGACGGATAACAGAAGAATTACCACTGCCTTCCATCAATCAATGAAAATGAATTAAGGGTTGCTGTGCGTTAGCTGCATATCCAGTTATGCTACTTTGGCATGCTCAGAACTAAATCTGAGCTTTTTGTCTTGCTTATTTTTAATATGCAAAATAATTTAAAAAATGTAACACTTTTTTTGAATATTTTTTTATTTTTAAATGATTTTTCTTGACTCACTGCTGATATCTGCAGATGTTAGCAGGTTTTCTTTCGCTTTCTTATCCTTTGTAAGACGTAACGCATGCTTGCTGATTGCTTCATCAAGAATATTTCTTACGGTTCTGGCGTTACCAAAATCTGCTTTTGGAAGTTCTATCTCGTAGCGTTCCCTGAATTTTTCAAGGCCTTCACGGCTTACCTTTAAGCCGGCTTTATTCGCCATAGATTTGAAGATTGCTTCTGCTTCATCGGTTGTGTAATCCGGAAATTCAAGATAATCCTTGATTCGTGAACGGAAACCGGGGTTAGAAGAGAGCAGGTTTGCCATTGGCTTTGTATATCCGGCAAGTATTAATACAAATTGGCCTCGCATATCCTCCATAAGTTTAATCAATGTGTCAACAGCTTCATTTCCATATCCTTCAGCCATGGAATACGCTTCATCAATAAACAGCACCCCACCCATCGCATATTTAACCAGAATCTCGGCTTTCATACCGCCTTCACCTGGTGCTGATGCTTTGAGAAGGTTACCATCAACTTCAATACACTGATTTTTTTTGATAATTTTGTTCTTGTACAGAAAACCTGTAAGTATTCTGGCAAATGTTGTTTTACCGGTACCAGGAGCTCCGTAAAAGACGTAATGTGAACTGAAGCCTTCGCCTTTCTTGCCGTGGGCTTTATCATAATTTGCACGGGCTACAATCTCATTTATCTTATCCTTCACTTCTTCCATTCCTGAAAGAGCTGCCATATCCTGGTCAGGATTTTTAGAACCAGGATGTGTTGCCTTGGTGATTGTGGATTCCGGCATTACCCTGTTCATTTCTTCTTTTCGCTGTTTATCATATTCTTTTCGCTCTTTATCTGACAGGCTAAAATAGTCAAATTTGCTCGTCATACCGAATGCATCAACATTTTTGCCGTATTTGGATTTCTCATACCACAGATTACATGATTTGAATAAAACCGCCCAGATTACAGCACCAATGCAGACAGGCATTGGGTATTCCTTCACAAATTCAACGACATTAAAGCCTGGCTGTCTGCTTAAATAGTAAAACCCTCCACACGGAATTACTAGCAGCAGAATAAGCGAAAGAAATGATAGCCAATATTTTAATGATTTCATTTTTTTCTCTCTCCTTTTTATTTTTTTTGGCTTTATTTTAATATGCAAAATTTTTGGCGAAAAGTTACAAAAAATAATTAAAAAGTTTATGCGAACATTTGTTTGCTTTTTTGTTCAGTATGTGATAATATGTTTTCAGAACAAATGTTCTGTATTTCAGAAAGCTGACACAAAACGCAAGTTCTTTTTCGTAGTCTTGAGAATCCGGCATATTAAAAGTGCAAAAAGCAAAAAAAATACAAAGAAAAGGAGATTGAAAAATATGAGTAATGAATTTTCTCACTTACATGTCCATTCAGACTACAGCTTGCTTGACGGTTTAGGAAAAATCGGGGATTACGTTAAATACGGCAAATCTCTCGGAATGAAAGCAATGGCCTTCACAGACCATGGAACAATGGCCGGATTGGTTACAGCATATGACACATGCAAAGCTAACGGTATGAAATTTATCGGAGGATTTGAAGCATATGTTGCGCCATACGGAACAACAAGGTTTGAAAAAAAGGCATCTGAAGGTAAAGCTTACAATCATCTGATTATCCTATTCAAGAATGCAGAAGGGTATAAGAACGGATGCGAGCTGCTAACAAGAAGTCATACTGAAGGGTTTTACTATAAGCCGCGTATTGATTTTGACCTGTTGAAAGAGCATCATGAAGGTCTTGTCGTTATGTCAGCCTGCCTTGCCGGCGCTGTACCGCAGGCTATCGTGCATGGAAATGTAGATTTAGCAAAACAGATTATTATGGAATACAAAGAAGTATTTGGAGATGATTATTACCTCGAAATTCAAGACCATGGTATTCCTGAGGAAAGAGAGGTTATCACTGCCTTACTGACATTGTCAGAAGAATGCGGCGTGAAACTGATTGCCACAAACGACTGCCATTACGTCAGAAAAGACGAAAAAGAAGCGCACAACTGGCTTCTCTGTATGCAGACAGACAAAAGAATCAATGAGGAAAACCGCATGATTAATGATGGTGACTACTATCTTAAGTCAAAAGAAGAAATGCTGGAATTGTTTCCTTATTGCCCTGAAGCTGTCTACAACACACAGGAAGTTGTGGATAAGTGTAATTTTGAATTTGAATACGGTCATTACCGTATGCCAAAAGTCCATATTCCGAAAGAATATGGCAATGATTATTTTAAATATCTTGAAGACGAGGCCTGGAAAGGTTTTGAAAAGAGATATCCACATTGTCATCAGAGGAGAGCAGAAGCAGAACCAAGGCTGAAATATGAACTTGGAATCATTAAACAGATGGGATTTGCTCAGTATTTCCTTGATATCAGAAAGACAATCAAAGAAGCGAAAGACAATCATATCCTGGTTGGCCCAGGAAGAGGTTCTGGAGCCGGCAGCTGCATGAATTACTGCCTGGAAATTACAGACCTTGAACCATTACAATATGATTTACTGTTTGAACGTTTCTTAAATCCGGAAAGAATATCGATGCCTAAATAATTGGGCGTTCATTGTGAACCCTATTGCTCAGGGGTGTCTGTCTTAGTAAGACAGGCTAACGGTAGAAGTTGGATAAGACTGCTATATGAAGCGTCACCGCGAGATATATAGCGACACCATAGACGAAGCAGCTTCGTAAGAGACCCTACGGTCCAGTAATGGATAGCAGGCGATACCGTGCTAAATATTTCAAAAAAAACAAAATAAAAAGTCAGCATAATAAAAAATAAAAGGGGTTTTTAATGTTAAAACAAATAAACGGTTTTGATGATTATTATGTTGATGATACAGGAGTAGTATATAGCAATAAAAGCGGATATCTTAAACCAATTTCTCAATGGAAAGATGGAAAAGGACGATATCTTTTAGTACACATTGTAAATAATGATGGGAAAGCCAAAAATGTATTGGTACATAGGATTGTATGCGAAGCCTTTTTGCCAAATCCTAAAGGCTTGCCAGAAGTTAATCACAAAGATAATAATCCACAAAACAACAATCTGTCTAATTTAGAATGGTGTACAAGAAAAGAAAACCTACGACAAAGCTACAAAACAATGTCCCCTGTACGAAATTATAGAGAATGTATACTATACAAAAACAATCAATATATCTCAGCATTTCAATCAATTAATGAAGCTTGCAGATTTGCAGAAAAACAGTATGGCGCAAGCTATTCTATGTTAAATAAGCATAGAAAGTGGAGAGATATACAGATTGTAAAGAAATAGAAGTGTAACGACTAGCCGAAAGGTGTACTCCTGAAGATGAGCTGCAGGAGGAAGTGCTTTGACAAGAAATTGAAGAGATAGTCTAGCCCCACTGTAAAGTGTTAAAGTATGGCGAAAGCCAGGGTATAGTCGGATATCGATACCGATTTCGAGTATTTAAGAAAAGATGATGTAATTGCTGCTGAAGCAAATGATTACGGTTATGATTGCTTTGCCAAAATTGAAACTTTTGGAACTATGCTGGCGAAAAACGTTTTAAAAGGATGTACAAAAGTATCCGGAATTGAAAATCACGTTGCTATTGGCGCAAAGCTGGCTAATTTCATCACAGGCAATAATTCACTGAAACAGGAATGGGAGATAAACCCTGATTTACAGTCATACGTCCATAGTGACCCGAGACTTGAAAAAATCTGGGATATTTCATTGAAACTGGAAGGAACAAAAAAATCTGCAGGTACTCATGCATGCGGACATATCCCAACACCGGTTCCATGTGAACAGTTATTCCCCTGCCGTCTTGATAGTGAATCCGGCCTGCTTGTATGCGAATATGATATGAATCAAGCAGAGCATCTCGGCAATCTGAAAAAAGACCTGCTGATGCTGCGAAATCTGACAATCATTGACATCGCGCAAAAAGAAATCAAGAAAAGAACTGGAAAAGATATCCCGCTTTGGGATGAAAGTATCCTGAATGATAAAAAAGCGCTCAATATGATTGCATCAGGTGATACAGATGGTGTATTTCAGCTCGAATCAGACGGAATGAAGAAATTCATGAGACAGCTGCAGCCTGACTGCTTTGAGGATATTATTGCCGGTGTTGCACTGTATCGTCCAGGCCCAATGGATTATATCCCGGATTATATCCAGAACAAACATAATCCGAATGATATTAAATATATAACCCCTGAACTTGAATCAATACTTGCTCCTACATATGGTATTATCGTTTACCAGGAACAGGTAATGCTGATAGTGCAAAAACTGGCCGGTTTCTCAATGGGTCGTGCCGATGTTGTACGTAAAGCAATGGGAAAAAAGAAGCAGGAAATCATGGACCAGGAAGGCCCGCATTTCATCAATGGCGATAAAGAACTGAATATTGAAGGATGTACCGGAAGGGGTATTTCAGAAGAAGCTGCACAGAAAATCTGGAATCAGATGGTTGATTTTGCGAAGTATGCATTCAACAAATCACATGCTGCAGCTTATGCTGCAATCAGCATGCAGACGGCCTATCTGAAAGCCAATTATCCGTTAGAGTTTGCAGTCGGTCTCTTAACGTCCGTTATGGATGACTCCAAGAAACTGATGAAATATGTAACATCTTTCAGACAGACAGGAGTAAATATCTTACCACCTGATGTAACAAAATCAGAATATGGCTTTTCAATTGAAACTGATGATGACGGTAATGAGTCTATCAGGTTCGGATTGTTCGCAATCAAAGGAGTTGGTGAAGACGTTGCCAATACAATTCCGGCAGAACGTGCAAAACAGCCTTACAAAGACATTGATGACTTTGTAAAACGACATATGTCATTTAACAGAAAAGCATTTGAGAACCTTGCGAAAGCAGGAGCTTTTGATGCTTTTGGACACACCAGGCAGACTTTAGTTGAAAACTTTGATACTATGCTTACCTCAATCAAGACTCAGGCGAAGAACTACGATGAAAATCAGCTTACTTTGTTTGATTTCGGCCTTGATGTTGATACATCATACAAATTTAATGAGTATCCGGAGTATTCATATCTCCAGAAATGCAGAAATGAAAAGGATGCGACCGGTATGTATGTCTCAGGTCATCCAGCTTCTACGATTGAGAACATCACAAAGAAAAACGGTGCGGTAAACATTGAAGATATCGTATCTGAAAATTCCGTTTATCATAATGATGATGAGGTTGCTATCGGTGGAGTTATCACTGAAATCAAGAAAAAAATCACCAAAAAAGGCAATATCATGATGATTATTGATGTTGAAGACACAACTGGACACATCAGCGTACTGCTGTTTGAACACGCAATTCAAAAATTCCAGTCTGAGTTAAATGAAGACGGCCTGATTTTCCTGAAAGGAAAAGTAAGGGGAGGCGGTGAGGACAGTTCTTTAATCCTCCAGACCGTATGCCCGTTGAAAGACACTCCGTCAATATTATGGATTGCCACTGATGACTATTCCTTAAACAACTTGAGAAACAGGGTTCTGAATTTCATGCAGGATAACCCAGGTATTGGAGACCATGTAAAAATAGTTTCAAAAAAAGCCAGAAAGCCAGAAATACTCGGTGATATCTCTATCACTGCAGATGTTCTGGAAAAGGCAAAAATCCACTTTGGAAGGGAAAATGTAAAGGTAACACAGGACAAATCTGAAATTGCTTAAACACCCGGGCGGCTGCATTTTGCAGGCAGCTGCCCTTTTTGCGCCCAAAATGTGAAAAATTCGTACTGTTTGAGAAAAATTCTGCATTTTGTATGTATCTAAAAAATACATAAAAAGGCAGAAGAAAAAATGGAAGGAAACTGGGTTTTAAAAGTAAACACAAAGCAAAAAATGCCGTATGACTTGTACCGGCTTTTACATAGAAAATCTACTAAATATAGAAACAATTACTGCTTCAATAATTATGTAGAAAAACCAAAAAGAACTATTAAAAAAATACAGAAGGCAGGAATTAAATATGAATGCTATCGTGTGGAATATGAAAGAGCAAATAATTACCGGCAGACGTTCTTCGCCAGAACACAGGCTCCGTACAGATGCCGGTATTGTAATAAAAAACTACAGAAGAATAAAGTTGTTGTTGACCACATCGTCCCGGTCGCAAAAGCACAGAAAAAAGCATCCGCCCGGATGATGCTGGCAGTAAAAAGATGCGGCAGTGTAAACGATATACGAAACCTTGCCCCGGCCTGCAGGGACTGTAATTCAAAAAAGTCTGACAAAATGGGGTTATGGGTTGTTAGAGGATGGCTTGGTAAATATAAACTGTACTGGATAATATTGAGAATTATACAGATTGTATGCATTCTGCTTATGATATGCGGGGGAGTTTATCTTGCAAAAAAAAATATGCTTTTTGTATAAAAAAAGAGGTGCTGCCATCACAGCCACCTCTTCCTGAAATCTTATTCCTTGAAAGTATCGCTTTCACATCCCTGAACTACCTCTGTTTTAACATTATTAGACGAAGAGTCGCCGTACACTGGGGCTTTTACCAGAGACATTGCCAGCATCATAGATGTCAAAAATACAATGACACCCCCTGTAATAAACAGGAAGCGTGACAAGCTGAATCTCTTTACACTAACCTCGGAAGAACTTTTTAAAATAGAATCCTCCGGTTCCTGATAAAGATTCATTACAGCTTCATTGCGATACTTACTCATAGATGTATCTCCTTTCTTTGATATAAAAATTAAGATTTACATACTTAAATATGGAGGATAAAGCTAAAAATAAAAATTTAAAAAAAATCCGCAAAAAATGAACTTTTTTCCAAAATTTTAAGCATATTGTATTTGCCAGCAATGGAAAGGCCGTTTTAGCAATCCTGATGCTGGAAAATCCAAGTTGTTTTTCACCTTAAGAGAGGAGAGGTAATAATGGCTGAAAATATATCGTGTGAAGAATGTAAGGACTGCATAAGATGTTCTCTTGGACTGATATGCGGCGCCAGCAGGAACAAAAGTAAAATCATTCCTTCACGCCCGACAATCTATGGTCTGATACCGTACTGCGACATCCCCGAGTGGTGTCCTAAAACAGAAAAGCGCAAAGAAGCAGCGGATAATGAGAGGACTAAATACGGTGAGATAAACAAAGCGGTTCTGGTATTAGAGTTACCCGATAATTTTTCATGCGGAGATTGCCCTTGTTATAACAAAGAGGCCTGCTCCTGCAACGTAACACATGAAGCTATTGATGGTGCATTTATATCACTTAAATGCCCTTTAAAAAAGTTGCCAGATAAAAGCCATTTCAACCCTCCATATGTGGAAAGTCAATTCCATTCCGGATATCTGTTCGGCATATATAAGGTAATTAAAAGGCTTGAGATGGAAGCTCGCTGAGAATTGATTTTGTATAGAGAACAAGTTGAAGAGATTTTAGAGAGAGGTGTCATTATGGGTAATACAAAAACATACGAAAACTGCATGTGCGATTCCGATATCATGGAGGTATACAAGAAAGACCGCTGTATCGGCAATGAACTGATGCTTGAAAAGTATCATGATTACATTTACTACATTATCAAGAAACATTATCCGTCATTTAACCGTGAAGCTTCTGAGTTATTTCAGCATGGCGCTATCGGCATCATGAATGCTTTACAGACATACGACCCAAGCAAAGCGTCATTTACTACATACTGCACACCATATATTAAGAAGGAACTTGGTAAACATCTCCGTTTCATGGCCGGTGAATCATCTGAGTATTTTGCATCCGTGCATAATTCAGTAGAAAGAGCCAAAAGCAAGATTGAAACTGCTGGGGATGAAGCTACCGTTGATAAAATTATGGATGAGACTGGATTAAGTCACAAAATCGTAAAACGCGAGTTAAAAGTGGATAGAACAAAGGTTTCATTCGATGCGCTGGAAAGCATGACCGCTGACATGCAGTTAAGCGATGACTTCGTCGTTGATGACCTGCTGTCCTCAATCCCTAAGAAAAACAGTGCCATCATTAAGATGAAAGTGCTTGACGGCATTTCATTTGTTCAGATTGCAAAAAAACTCGGAGAACCTGTTGTAAAAATCAGACAGTGTTACAATGAAGGCATTGACATGCTGAGACAAAACATCTGACATATATTGCGAGACCGGCAGAGAAATCTGCCGGTTTTTGCTTTTTTCTTGATTCTGCATTTTATATAAAAATGTAAAATAAGGAGGATAAATACTATGCTACTTGAAAATGAAATTGATTTAGTCAAGAAAATGGATAACGAAAGATACAAAGGCGTTAAATCAATTGCAAAAGAATTTTCTGATTATGTGGACAATACTTTTATTGACGCTTCCGTGCGTCAGGTAACGATTGATGAAATGTATAAAAACCTGTCAAACTTCGGAGCAGAGAAGTTTGATAAAATTATAGATATGTATAATAAGGAACATCCTGACCAGCCACTTAAATCACAGGCAGAAATTAAAAAGTCATACCAGCCGGCCGTAGATAAGTCAATCGCATTATTTACCGGCCAGGGAGAGCAGTATGGACAGCAGAACCGTATTATGGATAACTTTATGCGGTCTCAGTTCGCCAACATAATGTCAAGCGTTGGAGATGTACATAAACAGGACATCGTTGATGAGATAAGCAGAACACTTAATGCAAAAATAGAAGAACAGGGATTTGAAACAGACAGGGATATCAAGATAAAGGAAGCTTTCGTTGACGTCACCAAACATTACAGTGAAGATAATAATTTCAGGCTTCGCATATCAAACTTTGACAAAGCTGAAAAGCAGGCAGAAAGCCTTTCAAAAATCCTTGAGGTTAACACTGACGGATTATCAAAAGAAGAGGTGGATATAGCAAAAGAGCAGGCCCGGAATAAGTTTAAATACTCAGTCATGGAACAGGCCAGAAAAACAAAAGGTGATGACTTCCAGGCGACCATAGACATCCTTGATAAGAGCCTTGACTTTGATGGAAGAAAAATACTTGATAAGGCAGTGCAGCTTAACAACAAGAGCAGCAATATAAACAAGTTTGAGACCAGAAGAATCAAGCTGTCAGAACACGAAAAAGACAAATCCTGGCAGAAGTTTGACGCCCAGACCATGTTTTCCAAAAAGCTTAAAAACTTTAAAGAAGAGTGGAGGGATATTAAGGCAAACAAAGAAATCCCACACGATAAATGCGATTCAAAAGGATTGAACAAGCTTATTATCGGATATATAAATATCCAGGCATATATTTCAAAAGTCTGTGATTTCATGGCTGATATGATTGATTATTATTCGGGCTCTAAATATAAAGACCAAAAAGAAGAGACAAAAAAATCAGAATCCAAGGCTGAGAACCAGGCAGGAAAGGATGCAGAGAATACTAAAGATGCAGCTGAAAATAGCACAAAAGATGCTGGCCAGGGCGAGGCTCATGATGAAAATAAAACAGCTGATGCCGGCAGCAAACAGCAGGAATCCGGAAAGCCTGATATGTCTCCATTCTATGGTGTCGTAAAAGAGGCTTACAAGGAAAATGGAAAGAACCTTGCGGTTATGATGGATATTGGAAGGTTAGACAAGGATACGGCAGAAGAGCTGTTCGTCAAGAGCGTTTCTTACATCCAGACACAGGACAAGCTGAAGCAGGATGAACTATATGAATCATTTGCAAGCGGGCTGCAGGATGCGATTGCCGACCCGAACATCTCATTTGAGACAAAGCAGGTGCTGACAGGCTTTGTTATCAATTATGAGTTTGACAATTATAAGGACAAAATCCAGGAAAACATTGAAAAAGGCTGCCGCTGGGATGACATTGTGAAGCATCAGGAAATGCAGCTGACGCCGGAAGAGCATGAACAACTCACAAAAGCGGCGGAAAAAATCGGCGCTGATATCGCAAAAGACATGCCGGCCGGAACAAAAGAAGACCTGACAAAAGAATTACAAAATAGAATGACAAAATTCAGGACAGAAAACCCACATCTTACACGAAAACAGTTTGCGGGATATATAGAGGCAGCGAATAATTCCATGACCCGCCAGATTGAAGCACTCCAAAAAGAAGCACAGAAAGTGCCTGCAAAAGATACCGGTAAAACCGAAAATGCAGCAATGGAAAATAAGAGGAAGCAGAGGATTGAAATTGGAGAGGCAATGAAAGAAGCCAGGGGAATGGCAATGGATGCAATCAAAGACATGAAAGACCAGAAGAAATACACCTCGGCAATAGGAAAGATGATGACGCAGATATCAGAGATTTCTGATAAATACCAGCGTCTTGACAATAAGCAGATAAAGCAGGTGCAGGCGGCAGCAATAGCTTCATTTACTACACATGCCAGCGATACAATGATAGATGCTTTTAATGCAGAAGCGGCTAAGTCCGGCAATACGGTATTCAAAAAATTCAGCGAAGACAGAGGAAGGAAGTTTCGCGTCAGTTCACTTTTAAATGCTGCATCAAAGGTAAACACCGCAGACCGTCTTACCGGAAAGAAAAATGAATTTAATGAATTCAGACAAGACCTGGCGGATACGATGGACGTTGATATTTCATGCAAAATGGACCCGTTTGACCAGGAAAAATTCCTTTCTGATGTTGCAAACTACGTATTTAAGGCTGAAAAGACACAGCTGATATACCTGTCAGAAGAAGCCCGTAAGTACGGTTTGAAACTGGAAGCCTCAGAACATCTCAGAGATAATAAACAGATTGATGACCAGTGCAGGACGCTTGTAAAGCAGTATGAAAACAGCATCACAAATCCAAATCCATACTTTGAACCCGGCAAGAACCTTATGGCTCTTGCAGACTTCACCGTGACCACGAAGGACATGGAGGGAAGCGAAAGATTCCTGACTACGTTAAGGAAAGAGGTTGATAAAATTTCTGATAAGGATATGAAAGAAAAGGTTTCAACCGCAGTTGAAAATGACATTGGATTATACAAAGATGAATTAAATAAAAATATTACATATATAGACATTACCGAGAGGTAATCTTCACGCCGCAGGATGCGGCGTATTTTTTTCGCAAAAATAATATGTTTCTGCAAAAATCCGGCATATTGGATATATGCGAAATATCGCAGAAGGAGAGAAAATAATGGTAACGGTTGTAATATACACAAATAATGCAGAAAAAAATTTAAAAAAATGCGTATACTCGATTTTAAATCAAACGTATGAAGACTTTGAAATCCTTATTGTTGATGACGCATCAGCAGACAGAACATCAGAAATTGCGTTGTCTCTTGAAGAGGAAGACGAACGCATCAGGTTTATCGGGACGTTAAAAAAGGGCGGAGCAGCAAGCGCCAAAAACACCGGGATTTATCAGGCATCAGGAAATTATATTATGTTTTTAAACAGTGATGACGAGCTGGAACCAAACGCCCTGAAACGTATGACATATATAGCAAAACAAAGTAAGGCTGATTTGGTAATTGGAAATTTCAAATGCATATATGAAAACGACAAAAAAGAAAAGAAAAATAACGCAATTTTTACATCAGGTGCTATGTATAACCATGTATTTAGAGATGAAGATGTGATAAATTGTGTACATTTTCAATGCATTGAGGGCAATAAATTATGGAATACTGAAATGATTTCACATTGCGGAGTCAGGTTTCAAAATACATGCATAAGCTCCGATTTCATTTTTTATCATCAGTGCCTTGGGTATTGTAAAGTGGTAGCTACAATCTCTGATAAAATATTGCTGCGGCATATATACAGTGACAGTAATTCCAAGAAGTACAGTGATGTAATTACATCAAAAACACCTTTTGAGATGATTCTTGATGGTTACAAAAAAGCCGGCAGGGAGAACTTTGCAGCAGAAATACAAAAAGACGAGCTTATATATATACTTGATGAATTAAAAAAGATACCAGAATACGATACAAAAGAAATCAGAAAAAAGGTTTTTGAATCACTGACAGAAATTGATTTTGATTCGTCATTATTTAGTACTGAAGAAGAAAAAAAGATGATAAAACAATATAAAAAAATAAAAGCCGGTAAATGGTGGTATGTGTCAGATATCAGAGCAGCGATAAGGAGGTGACAAGATGATAACGATTATTATTGCAGCACATAATATGGAAAAATATATTGAAGAAGCCCTTGATTCCATCCTGGCTCAGACATACAAAAATTATGAACTAATTCTTGTTGACGACGGGTCTACCGATGAAACATTTAACATTATGCAGACATATCAGGTTAATAAATTCATAAACACAAATGTGACTGTAATAAACGAAAAACAATCCGGAATCCCTGCTGCCAGAAATAAGGCTATGCCGATGGCAAAAGGGCAGTACATATTGTTTTTTGATGGCGATGATGTGATGATGCCCGATTACCTTGAACAGCTGGTAAAATGTATGGAATTTGAGGACGTTGATATGGTTGTCGGGGATGTGATAAAAATTGCAGAAAATGGCTCCGAACTGACTGAAGCACCGCGCATATATACCAAGATGCATGATGGCAGATACGATACAACATACAAAATAAAAGACCTGATGACGCTTGGGGATAACATTGACGGAATTACAGGAACGAAGCTGTATAAATCAGATATCATATTCACCAATAAGCTGCAGTTTGACGGGTTGAACAAATATTCTGATGTGACATTCTTCCTCAAATACCTGTATTTCTGCTCTACGGTATATGTATCAAATACAGCACTTATAAAATACAGGGTTTCTGACGTGCTGGTAAAGAGCCGGGCTTCAAATAAAGACCTTGATGTGATTGCCTGTTTCAGAAATATTGAAGACTATGTTAACGGACTGCTCGGTGGGCGCGAAAAAACAAAACTGTTTAATTATATGCTGCAGAATATGCGTGTTAAAGAGTTGAGTGTCTGGGCTCTGCATTACACTTCACCTTCGGCGTCAAGCCGTACGCTTAGAAAAAGACTGTTTAAGCGCTTTCACCGTGAAATTCTGTCTGTTGGCAAAAAATATTACAAATACCTAAGCGACGACAGAAAAAAGGAAATATCAGAAGCTAAAAAAAGATATCATCTGCGGTTCTGGTATCTGAGTATGCCGTACATTGTATATAAACGTACAGCACTGAAAAAAATATAAAAAAAATATTCTCAAAAAAGCGTACCTTTTTACAAAAATCCTGCATATTAAATATGCAAGCAAAAATACAAAAAAAATCAGGAGGAAAAAATGGCATTAAAAATTAAGGTAAAATACTTTTACAAAAACCTTGAAAAATTAAACAAAATCAGCAAAGGAGACTGGATTGACCTGCGAAGCGCAGTTGATATCCATCTGGCGGCAGGCCAGACTGCTTTTATCCCGCTTGGCGTTGGAATGATTCTGCCTGAGGGTTATGAAGCACATATCGCCCCTCGCTCCAGTACATTTAAAAACTGGGGAATCATGCAGACGAACAGCGTCGGTGTTGTAGATAATTCATACAGTGGTGACAACGACCAGTGGATGATGGCCGTTTATGCGACAAGAGACACAGAAATCAAAAAAGGCGACAGAATCTGCCAGTTCAGAATTATGGAAAAAATGCCTGAGCTTGATATTGAAGAAGTAGAACATTTAAACGAAGAATCACGAGGTGCTTTCGGTTCAACAGGAATTAACTGATGCCGGCAGCCGCAAAATAAAATATTACATAGAAAAGGAGACCTATTATGGCTTATAAAACACCTGAGCAGATGCTCGATATTATTTTATCCGAAAACTTATTAACAGATGCATGTATGACTATCATCGATGGAAGAAACGAATACGGATTCCATGCAGCCAAAGTACCTGACAGCAGCCTTGAAAAAACTGCACCGGGAAAATATAACATTACATTAAGAGGTGGCGACGGAAAAGATGTTGTCGTAAACGCAACAGCGCCGGAAAACGGCAAAAAGACAAACTTCTGGCTTATCAGCTTTGAAGAGGGTAATTACAATGTAATCTGCGTACAGTATGACGACAATGGCGAGCCGTCCAGGGCGTTAGAACAGAAAGAGTATATGTCTGTTATCGCTTTATTCCTTGACCACTACAAGATTGGAACCAGGACAAAACTGATGAATATCTTAAAATACGGTTATGCAGAGCTGAAAAAAGAAATCGGAGATGATAACGCATATGAGCTGCTGCGTGATTACATGGATACCGGTGTATCAATCATGCGTGCTGAACATATGCCGAAAACTTTTGGCATCAGATTTAAGTTTGACTTTGATGGCGAAGAATAAGGTTGGTTTATGTGGGCTGGCTTTTGCCAGCCTTTTTAGGAGGTGAAAAACATGACCGCAGATGTCAGTGAACTCTCTGGCGCTATCGCAAAAATCCTTGTGCTTTTGTCTTTATTTCTCTTAATCTTTACACTGCTTACATGCTTTGCAAATGTCGTATTATTCGGAAAGATATTCGGAAAAGAAAGCAAAAAGAAATGGCTTAGTTTTGTACCGTTTGTTAACGATTATATCCTTTATGATACGTTCTGGAATACAAAAATGTTTGCTTTATATATAGTAGTCAATTTTGTTATGCAGGTTATTACAAGATTTGCAAGTGAGAAATCAGCAATCATCAGTGCGTTGTATATGATAGCAACACTTATCGTGCTGCTTCTTGACATTGCAATTATGACACATATTGCGACAAGCTTTGGCAAGACCGGATTTTCCAATGTTTTATGGTCAATAGGACTGTTTGCTCTATATCCGTTGTTTGTCGTCATTCTGGCAAAAAGAAACGAATTCACGCCGGAAGTGGCAGAAAGCATTAAAAAGAAGGCTGAAGAAAGAGAGAAAAGAAAGGCTGAAAAGAAAGCTGAAAAAGAAGCCAGAAAAAAAGAGAAAAAAGAAGCAGGCCTGTAAAGACCTGCTTTTGTAATGCAAAAATATATTGACGGGTATCGTGAGAAAATGTAAAGGTATAGCATTACAACCTGAAAGTAGGCTGTTTCTTGCTGTTTAATTCTATCAAAATATAAGATGATATGGCTGCCGCACCCTTAGATTCAGCATTTTTGAGAATTGCTTTCAATGCTGCAGTTGTCATCAGACCGAACTGTAAGAACTCAACAGCTCCGGCTTCATCGCCCTCATCAATCATTCTCTTCACGATAGTCTTGCCTGCACGGCGGAGATATGCTCCAACATCGCTGTTCTTTGTCTTCTTATAAATATGAATTGCCAGCATTTGTTTTGAACGGGAAGAATATGCCTGTTCATATACACTTTCTGAAAATTCTTTATCATACCAATTATTATTAAAGAAATCATTAGTGTATGTTATCTTTTCGCTTGATGTATATTTTGGCAGGTACACATGCCCTTTGCCTTCAATATTGACATCTACGATAAGACTTTCCTTGTTCATGGCATCTTCCAGACTGTTGAAACCTGGCGTCATCATGACTGCAGACGGAAGATTGAAAATCCGGCTTCCATCCTTGACAGTTACATTCAGTACTCCCTGAAAGCTTTCAAGCCCGGCATCAATCAATGACGCTGGAAGCACCACATCTGTAAGCTTAGGGCAAAACGAGAAAGCACTGAGGCCTATGCCGCGAATCCCCTCGTTAAATGTCACATTGCTTAATTCATCGCAATGAAAAAAGGCAAAATTGCCAATTTCTTCAACTGATGGAGGTATAACAACATTATTTAATGCATAGCAGTAAGTAAATACTCCTGAATCATGCCTGAAACTGCCTCCAATCTGTTTCAGACCTTTTCCAAAATTGACTTTCTTGAGAAATGTGCATGCATAAAATGCATTATCATTAATGTACTCTAATGAATCAGGGCAATTAATTTCACGTATATTACAGTTCATGAAAGCTCCATTTGCGATTGTTTTAGTCCCTTCCGGTATATTGACAACACCGTCACGGCCACTTGAGGCCAGAACGAGTGTCTGTTTGTCACGTGAATAGATAATGCCGTCAATAGATGTATAATATTTGTTCTCCACATGTATATTTCCAAGGCTATCAAATCCGCGTGACGTTAACATTCGATGCAGCTTACGGATATCAATGGCGCCGGCCTCTTCAACAAATAAGTCTGTAATCCCCGAAATATTGTTCCGGCTGAATATCTGATTCAAAATATTGATTGATTCAACATGTAACGACTTAACATTCTTAAAGTTTGCTGAATTTGCTATACGTCTGATGCGTTTTGAAAGCCGTACTGATTTTGCGTCAGGCTCCACTTTAAGCACCGCGTCATTGATTACACTGAGCCCGTCATCTCCCGTATCAAACATAAACGCGCCAGAGAAAGCCTTCGGAGCTGCGTCATTGAGTGAATCACAGTTTATTGCTGCTGACGCAAGGCATCCATTTAAGGCATAATCAGCAATGTATTTAATGTTTTTGAGGTCAAGCTCCATATCCGGCTGCATGTAGAATGCGTTCAGCAGCTTACGGCTCATATTGTAAAGAACCTCAATAAGCATTGATGCACCATCAACAAACCTGTCACTGTCTGATGTGACCAACTTGACATTTGGAAACATATCGTTTCTGATGCTGACTTGTTGGATATCACCTTCAATATGAAGTTCTTCTACGTCAGGAAACTGTTTATATACATTTTCAAGCTTTACCCTGTACGTAGAATACAGATACTTTGATGCTGTCTTTTCAGCAAACAGGTTAACAGTTTTGACTCCTGGCTGTACATCAATATCAACTAACGTATTTGACGTCATGTCCCAATACAGGGTTACGCCGCCATCTTTGATTTCGTAATATTGTTTCTTTTTTTGCATTGTTTTTTTCCTTTCTTGTTGAAATTTGTTTATTACATTTTTAATATGCTGAAAATCCTAAGGAAGAAAAATGGAGAAAAGAATGAAATTGGAGACGAAATGGAAGATGAGGAGATACGGATAAGAACAAAGAAGATAAGAAGCAGAAAAGATAGGGAAAGAGATGCAAAAAGAAGAAAAAAAAGACAAGATATGGAAAAAATAACTAAAAAAGATAAAAAAAGAAAGAAAAGATGAGATAAAAAATAAAAAAAAGCGAAAAGAAGATGTAGAAAAGAAGAAGTAAAAGAATGAGAAAAAGAAAACCAGCCAGCGCGAAGCGCTGGCTGGGGTGGAAATGATAAACATAAAAGTATAAACAATCAGAACAATTACGCGAGCATGGACAAAAATTCGTCCTCACCGATAATCTTAACACCAAGCTCCTTTGCCTTCTTATTCTTGGAAGAGGCAGAAGCGGAGTCGTTGTTGATAAGATAACTTGTCTTTGATGAGACAGAACCGCTGACTTTACCGCCGAGGGATTCAATCTTTGCCTTCAGCTCGTTGCGGTTTTTAAAGTGGTGTACATCGCCGGTAATAACAAATGTAAGACCTGAAAGAGAAGCCGCATCAGATGATGCCTCCTCCTGGCTTGACTTTTCAAACAAAAGTTCTGCAAGCAGGTTCTTAATCTCCAGATTCGGATTTTCCGCTGACTGGTCTTTGTATGCAAGATATGTCTCGCCCCATCTGATGAGGTTGTCATTCAGGATTGGCCCGATGCCGTCAATGTGACTGAAATCATGCTTTGCATATACATCATCCAAGAATTTGTCAATATCATTGCTGTATTCTTTGGCAAATAGCTTCGCTTGTCCTTCGCCGATATTTGGAATACCGACGGCATGGATGAATGGAACAAATGCTGTCTTTCGGCTTTTTTCAATTGCCTTAATCATGTTCTCGTATGATTTCTTGCCATAGCCTTTTGTGGCGATGATTTCGTCTTTATGTCTGTCAAGATGGTAAATGTCAGAAAATTCTGAAATCCATCCCTTATCAATAAAGTACGTGATAGTCGCCTTTGATAAGCCCATGATATTCATACAGTCGCGTTCAACAAAATGTGTATATTTTCCGATATGTTTCGCCGGGCAGTCAGGATTTGCACATGTAGCGACTTCTACATCCATCGCAGCACCTTTTGTGATAATCGGTTTGATTTTTCCGTGACAGCAGGGGCATTCCTTAGGAAGTGCCTCGTCATCTGACAGTGTTCCTGCCGCTGACACGTTTTCGGCAATCTGCGGTATAATTTTGTTTGCCTTGTATACAGAAACCGTATCACCAATGCGAAGCTGCAGTTTTCTGATAATAGAAACATTATGCACACTTGCACGGGAAACCGTGGTTCCTTCCAGCTCAACCGGTTCAAATACAGCTACAGGGTTCAGAAGCCCAGTCCTGCTTGGAGACCATTCTATCGCCCGCAGCGTTGTCTCTACGGTTTCGTCCTGCCATTTCAGGGCAAAGCCTTCAAGTCTGTTCGGGTTATGGCCTGTTCCTGGCTGAGATTCTGCATATTCCACATCGTTCGCAGCGACAACAAGGCCATCAACGGGAAACGCATATTCCGGTACCTTATCTGTCATTTTATGCATTTCAGCGATAAGGTCTGATACTGCACATAAGATGTACTCAGTGGTCTCAAATCCAAGCGATTTCAGAAACTCCATGTCATTAAAAAATGTACGTGGTTTTTCCGGCAGGTAATTTCCGCCGCTGTGAACCAGCTTAAACGCATGAAACCAGATTTCCCGATGCTCCATCTCTTTTTCTGCTGTAAGGTTTATTGTAGAGTTTGCAAGGTTCCTTGGATTTTTGTAGTGCTCAACGTCCTCCGGAAGAGATGAGTTAACCCGTTCAAACTCGCTGTAACTCATCAATGCCTCACCTCTTACAACAAAATGAGACTTAAACGGCAGCGTCATCGGCAGGCCGTGGATATATTTTGCGTTATGTGTAATATCCTGGCCGATGATTCCATTGCCACGTGTTGCAAGACTGGCAAGCTTTCCATTGTCATAAGTTGCCACAATCGTTCCGCCGTCTTCTTTCCACATCAGCACGGCCATATTGTCCCTCACTGAAAATACCTTTGGAAACAATGATTCGTCCTTCGTCTTTGCAAGAGACCGGGCCGGATACTCGTGAGTCACCTTTGCAAGCCGTGAGTCTGTCATCCCCTCATCATCGTCAACAGAGATTCCTGTACGGATTGTTGGAGAATCAGAAAGCGTGATTCCGGTTTCCAGCTCCAGCACTTCAAGCTCACGTTCAAGTTTATCATACTCAAAATTCGGCATTAATTCCTCGCCGGTCTGATAATACACCTTTGCTGCCTTATTAAGTGTATCAACAAGATATCTCATTCTGTTTGTTATGTTTTTTTCTTTTTTGTTCATTTTTTTGAACTCCTTTCTTTTTTTATTTTGCATATACAATATGCCGGATTGGATGACGCAAAAAAAAGCAGCCGGAAGATTTCCGGCTGTTTGATATTAGAGTGAGAATGTGGAATTTGATTCGTCTGATTCGTTTATAGCTTTTAAGAGATACGCCTCAACTGTCGGCATGCTGTTCTCCCTTGCAGACTGTAATGCGTCCTGCATGGCCTTTTTGGTCATCAACCCAAGCTTGATAAACTCGATAAGCTCTGTTTCATTATGGCCGCTGACATATCCGCCTACGATATTCTTGCTGACCCTTCGCAGATATGTACGCAAATCACTTGACGGATTTTCCTTGTATGTCGCAATTGCGGTTTCCTGCTTCATGTCAGCCAGTTCCCCGTAAGAATACAGGCTGTTTTCGCATTCCTCACGGAATGAAGGAATGCTCAGATTTGAGTCAAGCCATTCCGCAGAAGTAACAGTGATGTATCGCGGGAGGAATAATGTCTTATTTGGACATCTCAGCGTTATATACTTTGATTTTTTGGTCTGCTCATATGCAGCAGTTACGGCAGAGATTAATCCAAATGGGATTTTATCGCCAAGAACCGTTATCTGCTTTACGCTCTGGAAATTAGAGCCTCCGATATAATCAAGTGTTGACGGCAAAGTAATATCTCTGGTCAATAGCGAAGAAGTAAATACGTTATCCATTATCTGCAATAAACCTTCATTAAATTTAACGCTTTCTAAATTGCATCCGTCAAAAGCCTGTTCCGCAATTATCTGCACGCTTGACGGGATTTCAATATGCTTCAGGCTGTTGCAGTTATAAAAAAGCAATGTGCTGCGGCCAATACCTAAGTTCTTAATACCATCCCTGATGTCTACCGACGAAAGTTTTTTGCATTCAGCAAATGCCTTTGGCAGAATCTGGCGCATGGATGAAGGAATTGTGACGCTGGAAAGCTCGCAGCTATAAAATGCCCTTGAAGCAATCGTTGTTGTACCTTCCGGTATATCGTAATGCCCGGCTCTTGAAGACGGATACTTAATAAGCACGGTTCCGTCCTTTGTGAACAAAGCTCCGTCAATTGTCTTATAGTACGGATTCTCATCACAAAGTTCCAAGCAAGACGCTTTGCTCTGCGTCCAGAAATCAATCATATCATGACCGATAAAACCGGTTTCTTTTAAGATAATCTTGATTCGTTCCGGGATACGCTCCTGAACATTGACAAAAGACTGTATCTTGTTAAACGTAATGCTCTGAATATTGCGGTAGTCCAAGCCTTCCCTTATTGTTGATATGGCCTGCCTTGTATCAGGCATTACAATGTCCGCTGCGTTTTTGTCGATATCAACTATAATCGAGCCAACCATTAAGGCACCGCCAGCTGGAACCGGCATCTTTTCAATCGCTGAACCTTTAAATGCCTGCTTCCTGCATTGCTTAACACTGCCAGAATTGATGAATTTAGTTGCCTGACATCCGGCAAATGAACCGTTGTCGATAACAGACACCCCTTTTAAATCAATAACATCGCTGTCAGGATGAAATGTATTCTGCAATACTCCTTTATCATTTACTAACATGCATCCTGATTTGTAGTAACTGCCATATTTGTCTGTTTTTACTTTGGTAACATTGGGAAACATACCATTTGGAATACGTAAAGTGCGTCCCCATTTATTAATATTGAGGGTTTTAACTTCCGGAAATACCTTTCCGCTGTCCATAAGCTCATAAGTTCCGATGCTATCAAACTCAAATGTCACTTCTTTTACACCTGGTTCAACATCAATGTCATTACAGATTTTTGCCCTGTGGTAGTCTTTGTTTCGGACATAGTAAAATGTCACACCGTTTGATTCAAAATATTCTCTGCTTTCATTCATCGTTTCACTCATAATTTAAGTCTCCTTTTCTTAATTTTTTACAAAAACAATATGCATGATTTCTGCAAAAAGAAAAATTTTAAGCCTGCCAAAAATCCAGCATATTAAATCTGTAAAAAAATTACAAAAACAACAAAGAAAAGGAGAATAAGACATGAGACAGATATTAATCACCGTAGCGGGAAGAAACAGTGCAGGTAAATCCATTATTGCAAAGAAGGTAGCAGAAGCTCTCGGGCTGAATGTTGTAAAATCTTACGCAACCAGAAAACCAAGACCTGAAGAACTGGAGAAAGGTCTTGAAAATTGTGACCATATCTTCGTTTCTGATGAAGAATATGACAAGCTGGAAAATATTACAGCTGAGACAGAAATCAATGGTGCAAGATATTGTACAACGCAGGAAATTCTTGACAATAGCGATATCTATGTCATTGACCCGAAAGGCATTAAAGACCTGAAGGAAAGATGCGGCAGCAGATATAAAATCTTACAGTTCTATATTTATGCTGATGCAGACAAGAGAGCAGCAAGATTTGTTGCACGTGGAGAGACTAAGGCCAAATTTGAAGCCAGAGAACAGAGTGAAGATGAGCAGTTCTGCGATTATGAAAATAATCACGGCTGGGATATCATCATTTACAACAACTGGGATATTGATACTGCAGTAAAAACAATGCTTGGTTATGTAAGACCTATCATGACACCTGTAATTGAGGCACGTCAGAAGCAGGCTGAGGAAGAATTTGAGAAAATGATGAATCCACCAGCAGAAGAAAAAGTAGAGGATGCGCCGTCTGATGAGCAGGCTGGTATGAAAGAACAGCAGGAAGAGGAGCCGAAAGCTGAGGACGAGCAGACGGATGATGTTCCGGCTGATGAAGTGCCTGATAAAGAAGCGGGTGACAAAAATTGCCAGGAAGAAGCTGAGGACGAACAGGTTGAAGACGTATCTGATAAAGAAATGGATGACGCAGGAGAGCAGACGGAAGAACCAGAGGAAGAGAAATCTGAAACGGAAGAATCGCCGGCTGAAGAACAGCAGACTGAAAGTAAAATGCCGGAAGGAGACGGCGAAGAACTTGAAGAATGCCAGCAGGAAGATGCTTCGGATGACAGCAGTGAGTCATCTGCCTCCACGGAAGCTAACGATGACCCATTCAGTCTTGACTTTGATGATGAGGACGAAGACTTCATGAATATACCAGCAGGTGTTGATGCGGAGTCTGATAAAAGTGACGGTGCTGATGTGGACAACGATGAGGACAGTGCTGACGAAAACAAATCCGATGCCGCTGACCCGTTCAGCCTTGATGATTTTGATGACACTGACAAAGAGGATACTGATTCTTCAGACGAGCCGGAAAAACCTGAAGAGTGTGAAAAGCCTGACGATATTCCAGAAGAGGAATCTGAACCTGTAGAGGAGCCTGTAGATGAGTCTACAAGTGAGCCCGCAGAAAACCCTGCAGAAGAGAATCCCGACAACGTCAGCAAAATCCAGGAGGAGCCCGAAGAAAGCTCTAATGATGAGGACGACGACGATGACGGCGAAGCGATTCTGATTGACTGATTTTATGTTGATTTACCGGCGAGCATTTGCTCGCCGTTTTTTTGTGCAAATTGTCTAAATGGCCATACCGTTTTTTGTAACATATTTGCCCGCAAAAAAAATTCTTTTTTTTGAAAAATTTAGCATATTATATTTGCTGGCGAAAAAATGCCGCAGGCATAGAATACAGGGCGGCAAAAGAAGCAGCAAAAAAATAAGCGCCTGGTAAAGGCGAGCATGGATTGCAGTACCGTACCTGCCGGCAGGAATGCCACAGAGGTAAAGAGATACATGACTGCAAAAAAAATATGCAGAAAGATAACTTAAAAAGCGAACTGGGGTTTCCGGACGACAATATCGCCCGCAGGTTAAAACCGATAATGACGAGCATAGCTCAGCATATAGGATTTGCGATTTGTCGGCAGAAGTACCGCAAAGCAAAGCCAAAAAGTATGCAGAAAAAAAACTTTAAAAGCTTTTCGAAAAAACGTTACACTTTTTAAATTATTTTGCATATTGAATGTGTAACAAAAAATGAGATTGATTCAGAGCGGGAAAGAATCCCGTTTGAAACTTGATAATAACTCTGGTAAATCCGGAGCATAAAGACAATAAAGAACAAAAAGCAGTGAACGCCGTGAGGTGATTGCTGTGTAACTATTGACTCCGTAATCCCTACATAGAGATTACGATGTGGCGTTGATGTGTTGTACAAAGA
>OLOJ01000542.1_pt1 | contig 38914 bp, 35 predicted proteins | sample 1672251 | NCBI WGS metagenome assembly OLOJ01 (sample SAMEA3136664, study PRJEB25190) | human gut metagenome | biome: human gut; feature: human-associated habitat; material: faeces | place: Austria | collected 2013 | reverse complement strand
GGGTTCCGAAGGCCGTCAGGCCTTCGGAACCAGATACTCCGCAATGCCCGCCGCCGCGCGCTTGCCGGCGCCCATGGCGAGGATGACGGTTGCCGCGCCGATGACCGCGTCACCGCCGGCGAACACGCCCGGCTTCGACGTGGCGCCCGTGCGCTCGTCGGCCACGATCAGGCTGCGCGGCGTCACTTCCAGCCCCGGCGTGGTTTTCGCGATCAGCGGGTTGGTCTTCGAGCCCGCCGCAACCACCAGCATGTCGATGTCGATGACGAACTCGCTGCCCTCGACCGCCGTCGGGCGGCGACGGCCGCTCGCGTCAGGCTCGCCCAGCTCCATGCGCACGCATTCGACGCCGGACACCCAGCCCTTCTCGTCGCCCAGGATGCGCGTCGGGTTCGTCAGCAGCTGGAAACGGATGCCCTCCTGCTCGGCATGGTGCACTTCCTCGGCGCGCGCCGGCATCTCCTCGCGGCCGCGGCGGTACACCACGGTCACCTCGGCGCCCAGGCGCCTCGCCGTGCGCGCGGCGTCCATGGCCACGTTGCCGCCGCCCACCACCACGCACTTCTTGCCAGCGTACACCGGCGTCTCGTACTCGGGGAACAGGTACGCCTTCATAAGGTTCACGCGGGTCAGCAGCTCGCTTGCCACCGACACGCCGTTGAGGCCCTCGCCCTCGATGCCCAGGTAGCTGGGAAGCCCCGCGCCCGTGCCCACGAACACCGCGTCGAAGCCGCGATCCTCCATGAGCTCGTCGATGTCGTAGAGCTTGCCCACCAGCGCGTTCACCTCGAACGACACGCCCTTGTCGCCCAGCTTCGACACCTCGCGCTGCACGAGGTCCTTCGGAAGACGGAACTCGGGGATGCCGTAGGTCAGCACGCCGCCCACCTTGTGCAGCGCCTCGAACACGGTCACGTCGCAGCCCAGCTTCGCCAGCTCGCCCGCGCACGTCAGCGACGCCGGGCCCGAGCCCACAACGGCCACGCGCTTGCCGGAAAGGTCGATCGATGCCGCCGCGTCATCGCCGGCCGTCTGCTCGACGAGCCCTTCGCCTTCGCACGCGAACTCCTCCATAGCCGCAGCCGCTTCCTCAGGGTGCTCGAACGCCCAGTCAGACGTGAAGCGTTCCAGACGACCGATAGAAACGGGCTCGCCGTTCTTTCCGCGCGTGCACACGCCCTCGCACTGCGTCTCCTGCGGGCACACGCGTCCGCAGATGGCAGGCAGCGAGTTCGCGCTCTTCACTATGGCGTACGCACGGGCGAAATTGCCCTCGGCCACCTGTGCGATAAACTGCGGGATGGGAACGCCCACGGGGCAGCCGCCCACGCACGGAGCGTTCGGGCACTGGATGCAGCGGCGCGCCTCAGCTACCGCCTCTTCTTCGGAGTAGCCCAGAGCCACCTCGTCGAACGTCTGCGCACGCTCGACCGGATCGAGCTCCGGCATGGGAACGCGCGTCTTCTGCCTGTTCACCTCGTAGTTCGTCCGCGCCATGCTAGGCCCCCTTCCGCTCGTCGCCCGCATGCGCGCCGCACGAGCGTCCTTCGCGCGCCTCGGCCTCGAAGCTCCGGTACATCACGCCGCGACGCATGGCGTCGTCGAAGTCCACCAGATGGCCGTCGAAGTCTGGGCCGTCCACGCACGCGTGCAGGTACTCGTCGCCCACCTTCACGCGGCAACCGCCGCACATGCCGGTGCCGTCGATCATGAGAGGGTTCATGCTCACGTACGTTTTGATGCCGTAGGGCTTCGTCGTGGCGGCCACGAACTTCATCATGATGACGGGGCCCACGGCCAGCACGAGGTCGTAGTCCGCTCCCTCGTCGATGCGCTGCTGCAGCGCCTGTGTCACCAGGCCCTTGTTGCCGTTCGAGCCGTCGTCGGTCATGATGATCTGGCGCGTAGAATGCTGGTTGATCTCGTCTTCCAGCAGCACGAGGTCCTTGTTGCGGAAGCCGGTGATAACATCCACCTCGCAGCCATGGTCGTACAGCCACTTGGCCTGAGGAAACGCGATGGCTGTTCCCAAACCGCCGCCGATGACGCACGCGCGCTTCGCGCCTTCCAGCTCGGTGGGGTTGCCCAACGGCCCGGCGAAGTCCTGCAGCGCGTCGCCCGCTTTCATCTGGGCGAGGCGCATCGTGGTGGCGCCAACCGCCTGGAAGATGATCGTAATCGTGCCCGCCTCCGGGTCGCAGTCGTTCATGGTCAACGGGATGCGCTCGCCCTGCTCGTCGATGCGCAGCATGATGAACTGACCCGGCTTGATCTTCTTCGCGATCTCGGGCGCGCGCACCACCATGCGCGTCACCTCGGGATTGAGCGCCTCTACCTGTTCGATGGGATACACGTCACTGCCCTTCTCGTCTCAGATACAAAAGCAGCACCGAAAGCGGTGCCGTCTCGTAGATGTGGCCGTCAGTATAGCAAAGGCGCTGCCGCACCTATGTTACGAGCATGTTTCCACCCGGCCAGTGGAGGAAATCGCGCCGGAAGGGTTTCTCAATGTTCTGGCGTGCGTCAACAATCCCCCAACGGAGCAACCGGAGAGCATGCAGGGAGGCTCCTGCATGGTAAGCTGGGGAATCGTCCGGTCCGCGGGCAAGACGCCCGGGGTTTCGTTTGGGAGAACGCGATGGCTCACCTCTACTTTCTGCACAACCGCCTGCAAGCCGCCCCGGCAGGCACGCCCATCGACGCCGATCAGCCGGTGGTCGAAGTGCTCAACTCGCTGGAAATTGGCGAGGCCTGCTTCCTCAGCTCCGAGACGCGGGAGTCGCTGCGCTCCATATACACGGTCGAGAACACCTACCTCGATGTGTTCCCCCACTGCCTCATCGGATCGTTCGCCGTGCCCAACAAGAACCACATCCTGTTCGACCCGCTCTGCTTCGCGTTCTACTTCGACGCCACGCATCTGGTGTTCCTCGACGACGGCACCACCTGCGCGCGCGTTCTCGAGGAAATCGCCTCGCAAGGCGTTTTGAAGCAGCCCACCGTCGGTCACTGCCTGTTCGAGTTCATGAAGATGCTCATGAAGAACGACCTCTCCTTCCTGGCCGATCTGGAGGATCGCATGGAGGACGTGGAGGAGTCCATCATCGATCGCGGCAAGAACGCCAACAGCCGCACCATGCTGACGTTCCGGCGCAAGCTGCTGCGCATCGACACGTACTACCAGCAGCTGGTGGACATGGCCAGCGGCATAGCCGAAAACGAGAACGGGCTGCTCAGCAAGGAGGAAAGCCGCCTATTCCTGGTAGCGGAACGTCAGGCCGAACGCCTGTTGAAGCGCTCGCTCACCCTCAAGGAGTACAGCTTGCAGTTGCGCGAACTGTACCAGACGCAAATCGACCTGCAGCAGAACAACACGATGCAGTTCTTCACGGTTATCACCACGTTGTTCGCGCCGCTGACGCTGCTGACCAGCTGGTTCGGCATGAATTTCACGAACATGCCCGGCCTTGACTGGCGCTGGGGCTACGAAGCCATCATCGCCGTATCGGTAATCATCGTCGTGATCGAAATCATCATCTTCAAGCGCAAGAAGTGGCTGTAGTGCCTCACCCCCTCCCGCGCATCCAACGAAGGCCCAGATGGCAAAAAAGCATCGAATTCGGAAGTTGCCGCCTGGGATCGACTGCGAGCCGACCGTGCTCCGGATAACCACCCCGCATAATGCCTGATTGCGAAGAGCACTTCTTCTGGTGCCGCGCACGGCGCTTGCTCAAGGCTTGCGATGCATTCCGAATTCGATGCTTTTTTGCCATTTCGGCCTCGATCCGCTGCACGAGCGCCAAAGGGGCAATCTCGAACCGAAGGGGGCTGCGCACTAAGCCAGCCGCTAACGAAAGAAATCAGCTGTTTTTTCGTTACGCTGCGAAAAGGCCCCGCTATCGAAAGAAACCTTTCGTTAACGGGGCTGTATGAGGCAAGGGGACGGACGGCGCTTGCGTCGAGCCGTTACAGCAGCGGCGGTTGCTCGACGTGCGGGGGTTCGGCGGCTTTGGCGGCGGCCTCCGCGGCCCGTTCGGCTTCGCTTGCGCGCAACAGCTCGCCCAGCGTGGCGAAGTCGTTCTCCAGCGCCTCGCGCTTGGAACCGTCGTACAGCGCGGCCGCCGGGTGGAAGATGGGGAACACCTTGAACTTGCCGGCGCGCTGCACGGTGCCGTGCAGGCGCGTGATGCCGATATCCGTCTTCAGGATGAACTTCGTGGAGAAGTTCCCCAGCGTCACCAGGAACTCGGGATCGATGGTGCGCGTCTGCTCGCGCAGGTACGGCGTGCACAGCTCGATCTCCTCGGGACGCGGGTCGCGGTTTCCGGGCGGGCGGCACTTCAGCACGTTCGCGATGAACACGTCCTCGCGGACGAGCCCGGCGACGGCCAGCAGCTCGTTGAGGTACTTGCCCGCCGCGCCCACGAAGGGCTCGCCTTGCAGGTCTTCGTTCTTGCCCGGCGCCTCGCCGATGATCATGACGCGTGCTTCGGGATTGCCCACGCCGAACACCGTCTGCGTGCGGCCGTCGGCCAAGGGGCACTTGCGGCACCCTTCCACCTGCGCGCGTATCTCGTCGAGCGGAATATGCGGCTTGGTCATGCGAATCCCCTTTCCTACACGTACACGCGCGGCATGCGCAAGCTGAACCCGCAGGCCAGCTCGTAGTTGATGGTGCCCAGCGTGTTCGCCATGTCGTCGAGGGTGATCACGGAATCGCCCTCGCGTCCCACCAGCAGCACCTCGTCGCCAATCATCGGATCGAGCCGGCGCCGGCTGCCGTACACCCGCAGATCCACCTCGAACATGCACTGGTCCATGCAGATGTTGCCCACCTGATGGCAGCGCTGCCCCTTGAGGATCACGTCGGTGCGCCCCGACAGGCCGCGACGCAGGCCGTCGGCGTACCCCACGGGCACGGTGCATATCTTCACGCTGCCGGGACTGCGGTAGTTCATGCCGTAGCTCACGCCCTCGCTCATGGGCACGGTGCGCACGTCGGTGATGCGCGCGTGCACGCTCATGGCGGGGTGCAGGTCGATCATCGGGCGCGTGACGCCCGACGGATGCAGGCCGTACATGGCTATGCCCAGGCGCACCATGTCGAACTGCACGTCAGGATAGCGGATGGCCGCGGCCGAGTTCGCCGCATGCACGATGCCGGGGTTGACGCCTGCCGTGCGCAGCGCCGTGACGGCCTCGATGAACCGCTTCACCTGGATCTGGAAGTCCAACGTCTCCGCGGAGTCGGCCGTGGCGAAGTGCGTGAACGTGCCCACGAGGTCGAGCGCGCGATGGAAGCTCACCTGCCCCATGAACTCGACCACTTCGTCGTGGCGCACGCCGATGCGGTTCATACCCGTGTTCACCGCCAGGTGGTACGGAGCGCGCACGCCGTACGCGTCGGCGGCCTCGGCGTACTGGATGGCGAACTCGGAGGTATAGACGCTCGGCATGACCTTGTAAGCCAGAAGCAGCGGGATGGCCGTCTCGGGCGGCTGCGAAAGAACGAGGATGGGCGCGTTTACCAGCGCCTCGCGCAGCTCGATGGCTTCGTTCACCGTGGCCACGCCCAGGTAGTCGGCGCCGGAGTTGAGCGCGGTCTTGGCACAGCGCACCGCGCCGTGACCGTATCCGTCGGCCTTCACCACGGCCATGAGGCGCACGCCGTTGTCGATGCGCTGCTTGACGGCGCTCGTGTTATGACGGATGGCGTTGAGGTCGATCTCGGTCCACGACCAGCGGCGGTCGACGTCGGGAATGAGGCGCAGCTTGTCGGGGTCGAATTGGGCCGGCTCGCCGTCGGGCCGCGCGTGGTCGCGCGCGTACTGGAACGCGCCCTCCGCTCCGCTGCTGAACGCCGCCGTGGCCGCCTCGTACGCGCCCTTGTTGGCCGCGTTGCCCGCCGGAGGCTGCTCGCCTACGTATCGCGGCGTACCCATCGCCGCGCTCGCCGACACGAAGCCGTTGGGCCTGCGTTGCGAGAAACCGGTGAACCCGTTGGGAAGATCCTGTGCCATGCTCTACGCCTTTCAGTCGATCGGGCATCAGTATAGCACTTGGGATCGTGGCGAAGCCCGCCCTCATTCATGCAGCATGTCCAACAGCTCTTGACGACGGTGGATGTCGAGCTTCGTGTAAATGTGCTTCGCGTGCGTGCGCACGGTGTTCTCGCTGATGACCAGGCGCTCGGCGATGGCGGCCATGCTGTTCCCGCGCGCGATAAGCTCCATGACCTCCGTTTCGCGCGTCGACAACCCGTGCGCCTCCTGCAGCATGAGACATTGCTTCGACGTGCGATCGCGGATGACGCCCGCGTCTTCGGATGCCGAAGGGCGATTCCGTCGGCGCTTTGCCGCAGGTTTCGCCGCCTTCTGCTGCCGCGGCTCCTCCGGCGCGCCGACCGCCAGGAACTCGATGGGATCGGCCGTCACCGTGCCCTTCGCCGCCAGCGATTTGAACAGCGTGCCCGTGGCCGCCAGCAGCGTGAGGCCCAGCACGTAGCTCGATACCATGGCCACGATGAACAACCACTCGCGACCGCCGATCCACATGAAGTCGCTCACCCAGCCCAGCAAGAAGCCGGCGCTCTGCATGATGTAGGCCACGCCGCCGAAGAACCCGTAGATGAACACCGGGTTGATGCCGCGGTCGCGCGAGATCTGCGCGCACTGCATCATCATGAGCATCTGCACTAGCGAGAACACCATGTACGTAAGCGCCGCGAACAGGTTGAGATAGGTCGCACCCAAAAACGGCAGCAGCAAGAACCCCGTGATGATGAGCGGATACACCACACGGAACACCGAGGTCAGCCCGAACCGGAAGCTCATGCGGTACCACAGCACCAACAGCACCACCGCCGACACCAACGAGCCCAGCATCGACGCGCTGTTCACCACTGCGCCGATATCCTCGTGCAGAAGCGCGATGCCGCGGATGACGCCGCTGGCGAACGCGAGCGACCCCACGCACAGCGCACTGCGCCAATAGTCGGCCACCACCTGCCGATACACGCGCGGATGCTGCTGCGGCACGTCCTCGAACATAGGCTGGTCCACGTGCATCTCGCGCACCGAAAGCGCGATGCAAAGGCCGCACAAGGGCACGAACACGAGCGGTATGAGGAAAGCCGTCAGCGCGATGGGCACGAGGTACAGCGCAAAGTAGATGAGCGGCGCGATGGCCGTGCCCACGATGAGCCGCAAGTTGCCCTCGGCCGACGGCAGCGACGCGAAGTAGCGCTGCCATAGCATGAACATGCCCGCGCACCCGATGCCCAGCAACACGCCACCGGCGAACACCAGCGGGAGCGTGGCCGCCTGCACGTACATGGCCGCGATAAGGCAGGCCGACCCGGCGAACACCAACAGCGCGCTCAGCGACACCAGCATCACACGCGCGCCGCGCGGAAAGTAGTACGATCCGAGCATGCTGGCTACGAACGCGCCGCCGAACGCGAGCGCCTGGGCTAGGAAGAACGTGAGGGTGATCTCCGCCGTCTGGAATTCGAGCGGCAGAAACGGGAAGACACCGCCCCAAATGGACGTGGCGTTCACCGTGAGAAAACATGCGTAGCCCCAACTGGACACATGCATGCGCGATGAGCTTTGCTCCACGACCCCTCCTATCCCAGCTTGCACGACGCTTCGCATGGTAGCATAGCCGTCGGCTCCGAAACGGGGGATTCAGAGAATAGTGATGACTCCTACCTGGGGTTTTGTTCTTAAATCACATGACGAGTGTGATTCCCCCGCCAGCTGTTTCCGGTACTTTGGAACAGGCGAGAGGAACAATCGAAGCAAGAGGAGGGAACCATGACCATGAACGAATCGAGCGTATCGCGCCGCACGTTCGTCAAGGGATCGCTGGCCGGCCTGGCGCTTGCCGGCGCTGCCGGATCGACCGCGCTGTACGGCTGCGCGCCGAAGGACGAGAAGGGCGCCGCAAGCGAGGGCGCTGGCGCATCGACCGACCAGATCTCGTGGAGCCAGTGCAACGTCAACTGCGGCGGCAACTGCGTCTTCCAGTGGCACTCCCAGGACGGCAAGATCGTCTACATGGAGTCCGACAACACCGGCGACGTCGATCTGCAGGCGCGCGCCTGCCTGCGCGGCCGCTCCATGCGCCGTTGGATCAACAGCCCCGATCGTCTGACGAAGCCCATGAAGCGCGTCGGCAAGCGCGGCGAAGGCAAGTTCGAGGAGATCAGCTGGGACGAGGCCATCGACACCATCGCCAGCGAGCTGAAGCGCGTCATCGACACGTACGGCAACGAGGCCATCTACGTGAACTACGCCACCGGCATGTACTCCACCACCGGCAAGCAGCCGGGCCTGCGTCTGTTGGGCCTGCTGGGCGGCTACATCAACCAGGCGTACGACTACTCCACCCACATGCTGCAGGTCGCCCTGCCCTTCATGTACGGCAGCAAGTGCAGCCCGTACGACAACGTGCACGCCTCCTCGTTCTCCGAGGCCGAGCGCGCCTCCGACCTCGTGGTGATGTTCGGCAACAGCCCGGCGGAAACCCGCATGGGCGGCGCGAACGCCGTGTGGGACTTCGCGAAGGTGCGCGAGTCCGTCACCGGCCGCGGCGGCAAGATCGTGAACATCGACTACCGCATGAACGAGTCGTGCTCGGGGCATCCGGACGAGTGGCTGCCCATCCGTCCCGGCACCGACGCCGCGCTGGCGTCCGCCATCGCGCACGAGTGGATCGCGAACGACCAGGTGGACAAGGGCTTCCTGGACGAGTACTGCGTCGGCTACGACGAGGACACCATGCCCGAGAGCGCCAAGGGCCAGAACAAGTCCTACAAGGACTACATCATGGGCACCGGCTACGACATGGTAGAGAAGACCGCCGAGTGGGCCGCCCCCATCACCGGCATCCCGGCCGAGCGCATCAAGCAGCTGGCAGCCGACATCGCCGCCGCCGAGGCGCCGTTCATCTGCCAAGGCTGGGGCCCGCAGCGCCACACGAACGGCGAGGACACGTCGCGCGCCATCTGCATGCTGCCCGTGCTCATCGGCAAGATCGGCCTGCCCGGCACGAACACCGGCCAGCGCGAGGCCGAACCGCCCACCTATCTCGTGGGAAGCCTGCCGTTCGAGAATCCCATCAAGACGGCCATCCCGGTGTACCAGTGGATCAACGCCGTGGACCACGGCAAGGAGATGACGGCCACCAACGCCGGCATCGTGGGCGCCGACAAGCTGAACAACGACATCAAGTTCCTGTGGAACTACGCGGGCAACTGCATCACGAACCAGCACGGCGACATCAACTACACGCACGACGTTTTGGCAGACGAGAGCAAGCTGGAGTTCATCCTGGTGTGGGACACCGTGATGACCGACTCCGCCAAGTACGCCGACATTCTGCTGCCCGACGCCATGCGCTCCGAGCAGCTGAACATGCAGACGCAGGGCTACTCCGAATACTACACCGCCGTCGTCGTGGGCGGGCCCGCGCAGGAAGCGCCGGGCGAGTGCCGCTCCAGCTACGACGTGTGCGCCGACATCGCCGACAAGTTCGGCAAGAAGGACGCGTTCACCGAGGGCAAGACGCAGGAAGACTGGATCAAGGAGCTCTACGAGGCCGGCGCGAAAGCCGACGGCAACATGCCCACCTGGGACGAGATCAAGGAGCAGGGCGTGTACAAGCGTCCGCTGGAGCCGGCCATCGGCCTGGTGGACTTCCGCACCGACCCGGTGAAGAACCCGCTGTCCACGCCGTCGGGCAAGATCGAGATCTACTCCGAGCAGCTGGCCGAGATCGCCGCCACGTGGGAGCTCGAAGAGGGCGACGTCATCAACCCCATCCCCGTGTTCACGCCCGGCTTCCAGGGCTACGGCTCGGTGACCGACGAGTACCCGCTGTACTGCACGGGCTTCCATCACAAGAGCCGCACCCACTCCTCCTTCGGCTTCATCCCCGAGCTGGAGCAGGTGGCGCGCCAACAGCTGTGGATCAACCCCGCCGACGCCGAGTCGCGCGGCATCGCCAGCGGCGACACGGTGGCCGTGAAGAGCCCCGCCGGCGAGATCCGCATCGAGGCTTTGGTCACGCCGCGCATCATCCCGGGCACCATCGGCATCCCGCAGGGCGCGTGGCACAAGGCCGACATGAACGGCGACCGCGTGGACGAGGGCGCGTGCGTCAACACGCTGACCACGTACCGCCCGACGCCGCTTGCCAAGGGCAACGGCCCGGCGCACTCCATCATCGCCCAGATCACGAAAGCCTAACGGGGGGAGGACCACATGACTCAGTACGGATTTTTCTTCGACAGCACGCGCTGCACGGGTTGCCGCACCTGCGAGATGGCGTGCAAGGACTACAAGGACCTGTCCGCCACCATCGCATTCCGCAAGGTGTACGACTACGAGGGCGGCGCCTGGAGCGACGTGGGCGACGGCACCTTCACGTCCGACGCGTTCGCCTACCACGTGTCGCTGGGCTGCCAGCACTGCGCGATGCCGGCCTGCATGGCCAAGTGCCCGCAGGGTGCCATCGAGAAGGATACCAAGACGGGCCTGGTGCACATCAACCAGGAAAAATGCACGGGCGTGGGCGCCTGCGTGGAGACGTGCCCCTACAACGTGCCCATCGTGGACAAGGCCCTGGGCAAGGGCGTGAAATGCGACGGCTGCGCCGACCGCGTGGCCGAGGGCAAGAGCCCCATCTGCGTGGAGGCCTGCCCGTTGCGCGCGCTGGAGTTCGGCGACATCGAGGAGCTGAGGGCGAAGCACGAAGGAACGGTGGCAGGCATTGCGCCGATGCCGTCGCCCGACGAGACGACGCCCTCCATCGCAATCCTGCCGTGCCCGGCGGCGAAGGAGCCCGGCGACACCACTGGCGCCATCGCCAATGAGAAGGAAGTGACGGGCGTGGCCTAACCGGCATCCGCCACTCGAAGGGGCGCCGCAGGGGCGCCCCTTCGCATCTTCGAACGAAGGCCCCCTTCCCCAGGACGGGGCTTCCCCGCGCACGGCGCCGCCCGAACGGGCTCCGGGGAATCGACGGGCCTTCGTGGTAGAATCGTCTTCGTCTTCCATCGTTTCCGACCGAAAGCGGCATTATGCCACGGGGCTTCTTTTACGACAATACGCGCTGCACCGGGTGCAGAACCTGCGTCATAGCGTGCAAGGACTACCATGACCACGGACCGGACATGGCCTTCCGCATGGTCATCGACTACGAAGGCGGCTCCTGGCAACCCGATGTCGACGGGACGTTCTCGCAGGACGCGTTCGCCTACCACGTGTCCATCTCGTGCAACCACTGCAACAACCCCGTGTGCACCCGCGTATGCCCCACCGGCGCCATGCATAAAGACGAGCTCGGGCTGGTCTGGCCCGATGCCACCAAGTGCATCGGCTGCGGCTACTGCACCATGGCCTGCCCCTACCACGCACCGCATATCGACGCGCGCCTGAAACGCAGCAGCAAGTGCGACGGCTGCCGCGACCGCCTCGTCGACGGCGAGCAGCCTGTCTGCGTGGAAGCCTGCCCGCTGCGCGCGCTGGAGTTCGGGCTGACGTCCGAGCTGACCGACCGCCACCCCGACGCAGTGCGCTCCATCCTGCCGCTGCCGGACGAATCGGCCACGCGCCCCAACCTCCTCATCCTGCCGTCGCCTGCGGCCGAACGAGCCGAAAAGCAGGGAGGCAGCATCGTGAACCGAACGGAGCTTCATCTATGACCAGCGGATTCGACGCCTTCTCGCTGGGCCTGTTCACCTCGCTCGCACCGGCGGGCGTCGTTGCGTTCCTGGCACTCGCGCTCGTGCGGCTCTGGTCGCGCGACCGCACGGCCTCAGTGCGCATCGACCGTATGATCGCGCTGCCGTTCAGCGTGGTTCTGATCGGGTTCATCGCCTCGGCCACGCACCTCGGAACGCCCGCGAACGCGCTGCACGTGTTCTCGGGCGTCGGCCGCTCGCCGCTGTCCAACGAGGTTCTGAGCGCTGTCGCGTTCCTGTTCCTGGTAGGTTCGTACTGGATGATGGCGTTCAAGGAGCGCTTTCCCGATGCCGTGGCGAAGCCATGGCTGGCGTTGGCCTGTCTGGCAGGAATCGCGCTTATCGCGTGCACGTCCATGGCGTACAACGTGGACACGGTTCCTACCTGGGATACCGCATTCACGCCGGCGAACCTCGTGTTGGCAGCGTTGCTGGCAGGCCCTGTGTTGGGGCTCCTGTTCCTGGAGCTGGCGCAGGTGCGGCCGCGCGCGCTCGAGCGCGCGCTCGTCGTACTGGCGGCGCCCGCGCTCGTGGCGGGGACCGTCGTGCTCGCACTGCACCAGGAGAGCCTTTCCGCCATCGCGAACAACGAGTTCGCAGCCAGCACGCTCGCGCCTTCCTATCCTGCTGTCATCGGCGCGCATCTCATCGTAGGCGCGATCGCACTCGCAATAGCCGGCCTGTCGATGAAGCGCGTCCAATCCCGCCGCACGACACTCGCACTGAGAGCCACCGCCAGCCTGCTCGCGCTCGCAGCCGTCTTCGTCACCCGCATCGTGTTCTACCACCTGCACATGACCGTGGGATTCTGATCGAACAGTTCTCCCGTGTGGCAACACAGCGGTCGTTCGCCGACTTCCCTGATTTTGGCAAAAATTTCGAGGTAAGAAGATGTTAGCCAAGGAATACTTGCACTATAGGATGCCTTGCCCAGCTCGTTTCGACAATAATCCCAGGTCATGTTTTTCCATACAGCCTGAACCGTAGAGTTAGATGCAGATGACATCTTCCTACCTCGAAATTTTTGCCAAAATCCGACTCGCTACCGATACTATCGCTGCCCGCGCAAACAAAAACCGACTCCCCTGCGTACGAAGAAACCCTTACGATAGGAAAGTTCAGTCGCATACGTCAAACACCGCGGGGAAGCGGTTCCTAATGCCCGCCGCCGGCCATCATCTTCACGGCGTGCGGCAGGGCTTTCACCACGCCGTCCCAGTTCTCGCGGGCAGCCTTCTCGCTGCCGGGCAGGTTGATCACCAGGTGACGGCCGCGCTGCATGCACAGCGCGCGGGACAGCATGGCGTACGGCGTGATGGCCAGCGAATGCGCGCGCATGGCTTCGGCTATGCCGGGCACGTTGCGATCGCACGCGTCCATCGTGGCCTCGGGCGTCACGTCGCGCAGCGAGAGCCCGCTGCCTCCGCAGGTCAGCACCACGTCCACGTCCTGCTCGTCGCAGGCGCGCACAATGGCCGACGCGATGAACGGTCGCTCGTCGGGCACCACCACGTGGCTCTTGCACTCCCAACCGTTTTCGGCGATCAGCGTCTCCAGCGCTGCGCCGGCCGTATCCTCCTTCATGCCGCGCGTATCCGAGCACGTGATAATGGCGAAGGCGATATTCCGATCCATGTCAAACCTCTCTCACTGGTTGGCGTAGTCAGTCAGCGAGAGGGGCCGGGGTGCGCCGAATTCGCGGGATCGCGGGGGCGAAGCGTACCTCAGGTACGCGAGCCGCCGGGATCGCGCGAAAGCGGTGTGCACCGGCCCCTCGCAGCGTCAAGCCGTTCCGTCGTTCGTCAGAACGGCGGAACCCTATAAACTCACTTCCTCGGAAACGTCGAGCAGGACGCACTGCACAAGCGAGCCGGCAGTGCGAGAGTCGAGGCCTTCCGGCAGGATGGCCATGCAGTTGCTGCGCTGGATGACTCCGAACAGGCCCGAGCTCTGGTTCTTGGCGGGCGCCACCACGTATTCGCCCTCATCGTTCTTGTACAGCGTGCCGCGCAGGAAGATGCGGCGCGGGTCCTTCTTCTTCACGTCGCGCGATAGCTTCGCCATCACCGACGGGCGCTCGAAATGCGCATACCCTTGCATCTTGCGCAGCGCGGGGCGGATGATCATCTCGAAGCCCACGTACGCCGCCGCCGGGTTGCCGGGCAGGCCGAACACGGGCGTACCGCGCACGATGCCGAACGTCTGGGCCTTGCCGGGACGAATGTTCACCGTGGTCATCAGCAGCTCGCCCAACTCGGACACCACGGGCTTGATGAAGTCGAAGTCGCCGTTCGACGCCCCGCCGCTGGTCACGACGAAGTCGTACGCGTCCGCCGCCGCGGACACCGCCGCCGCAAGCGCCTCCTTCGTATCCTCCACGATGGGCAGGATGACGGGTACCGCACCCGCTGCTTGCGCGCAGGCGGCAAGCGCGTAGCTGTTCGAGTTGCGGATCTTGCCGGGCGTGGGCACGACTGTGGGATCCACCAGCTCGGAGCCGATGGAGATGACGGCCACGCGCGGACGCCGATGCGTCGGCACCTCCACGATGCCGCATCCCGCGAGGAACCCGACGCCGGCCGAGCCGATGACCTCGCCCTTCGACACCACCGTCTCGCCCGCCTTCGCCTCTTCCCCGGCCTCGCGCACGTTGGAGCGCACGGCGGTGGGGGCGGAGAACGCCACGCGGCTGCCGGGCTTGCCGTCGCCGGTCACCACGTCGACGATCTCGTATTTCACCACGGAGTCTGCGTCGTCGGGCATGGGCGCGCCGGTCATGATGCGCACGCACTGCCCGGCCTCGATAGAGCCTTCAAACACGTCGCCCGCCGCGATCTCGGCCACGACGTCCAGTTCGACCGGCGCTTCCTGCGACGCCTCGGCAAGCTCGGCGGCCCGAACCGCGAACCCGTCCATCGCCGAATGGGCGAACGGCGAGATGTCGATATCGCTCTTCAAATCGGCGGCGGCCACGCGGCCGACCGCTTCCAACACGGGCACGGTTTCCACCGGCAGGGGCGCCGCATGGGACAACACGAGCGCACGGGCCTCTTCAAGTGAGATCATTTCTGGCATGGTTGCACATCCTTTTCCTTCGTGCGGCTCATTATAGCGCTTGCAGTATAGTGTTGCGCAGGAAGTTTGGCAGCATCGGCAGTCGTACGCGGGCTTCAAGGGGGGGGCGCTCCACCCAATCGCCATGATCTGACGATAGCCCCTCGCCCCCAGGTTCGCGATAATGGAAGGACACCGAACCCTCGCACACAAGGAGACGCCCATGACCTCAGAAGAAACGCCCCTGTACCACCGCGTGAAAGCCCATCCCACCGCCCGCATCGCGCCGTCGGCTGGCATCGTGGGCGACGTGACCATCGGCCGCGACGCCAGCGTGTTCGCCGGCGTGCAGATCCGCGGCGACGACGCGCCCGTCGTCATCGGCGACGAGTCCAACTTGCAGGAGAACACGGTCGTCCACGTGGATTTCGACGTGCCCTGCATCGTGGGGCCGCATTGCACCGTAGGCCACGGCACCATCCTGCACGGGTGCGAGCTGGGCGAAAACGTGCTGGTGGGCATGGGCTCCATCGTGATGAACCGCGCGAAGATCGGCGCGAACAGCCTGATCGGGGCAGGATCGCTGGTGACAGAGGGCAAGGAGTTCCCGCCGGGCAGCCTCATCATGGGCACGCCGGCGCGCGTGAAGCGCGCGCTGACCGACGAGGAGATTGCGTCCATGTGCACCTTCCCCGCCGACGACTACGTGCGCCAAAGCGGCGAAATGCTGGAGCAGGGAGTGCTGGAGCACCCCGCCCCCGACATGGACATGCACCGGGGAGCGTAGGGCAAAGCCTTTTCCCGCTCATGAAGAAGGGCTGCCCAAAGGCAGCCCTTCTCGTTTCGCGAAGCTAAAGAGCCGTCAAGCTCTCGCAACCGTTAGCGGTTGATATTGTAAAAGGCGTTCATGCCGGCGTACTGGGCGGCGGTGTCCAACTCTTCCTCGATGCGGAGCAGCTGGTTGTACTTCGCCACGCGGTCGCTGCGGCAGGGCGCGCCCGTCTTGATCTGGCCGGTGTTGCAAGCGACGGCCAGATCGGCGATGGTGGTGTCCTCGGTCTCGCCGGAGCGGTGGCTCATGACGCATGCATAGCCGGCCTGCTTCGCCATCTCAATGGCCTCCAGCGTCTCGGTCAGGCTGCCGATCTGGTTCACCTTGATGAGGATGGCGTTCGCGCAGCCCAGCTCGATACCCTTGGCCAGGCGCTTGGAGTTGGTGACGAACAGGTCGTCGCCCACCAGCTGCACGCGGTCGCCGATGCGGTCGGTCAGCTCTTTCCAGCCGTCCCAATCCTCTTCGGCCATACCGTCCTCGATGGAGACGATGGGGTACTTGTTCACGAGCGCTTCCCAATAGTCCACCATCTCGGCGCTGGTCAGCTCGCGGCCCTCGCCCGCCAGCACGTACTTCTTCTTATCGGCGTCGTAGAACTCGGTGGATGCCGGGTCCATGGCGAACATGATGTCCACGCCGGGCTTGTAACCGGCAGCTTCGCACGCCTTCGTCACGTACTCGAGCGGCTCTTCGTTCGTCTTGAAGTTGGGGGCGAAGCCACCCTCGTCACCCACGCCGCCGCCGAGGCCCGCGTCATGCAGCACCTTCTTCAGCGTGTGGTAGATCTCGGCGCACCAGCGCAGCGCCTCGGCAAACGTGCTCGCGCCCACCGGCATGATCATGAACTCCTGGAAGTCCACGTTGTTGTCAGCATGCACGCCGCCGTTGAGGATGTTCATCATGGGCGTGGGCAGCAGGTGCGCGTTCGCGCCGCCGACGTACTTGTACAGCGGCAGCTCAGCCGACTCAGCAGCAGCCTTGGCGCAGGCCAGCGACGCGCCGAGGATGGCGTTCGCGCCCAAGGCACCCTTGTTGTCGGTGCCGTCCACCTGCAGCATGATGTCGTCGATGAAGCGCTGATCGTCGGCCTCGATGCCGATGAGCGCCTCGGCGATCTCCTCGTTCACGTGGGCGACAGCATCCAGTGTGCCCTTGCCGAGATAGCGGCCCTTGTCGCAGTCGCGCAGCTCGACGGCCTCGAACGCGCCCGTCGAAGCGCCCGACGGCACCGCGGCACGGCCGAACGCGCCGTCTTCCAGCACCACTTCAACTTCCACGGTCGGGTTGCCGCGCGAGTCCAGAATCTCGCGACCGAACACATCGATGATGACGCTCATGCATGCCTCCTAGTAGGTTTTCCCGCTTTGCCGCATCGCCACGGCAAAGATGCACTTCGCGGTAATCATAGCACGTCGGAAGCGCAGCGTTCGTCCCTTTGGCCGTTTTCCCGCCATTGTCGACAAGCGGTCGAGAGGGCGAAACGCGAGCCCTACCCCAACGCTATATCGTCGCCATCGTCCACAAGATGTTCACGCTCGGCTACGATTCGATCGATGAGTTCTTGTTGAGAGTGCACATCCAACTTGCGATAGATGGCGCGTACGTGGGTTTTCACCGTATCGGGCGACACGGTGAGTTCTTCGCAGATGGCACGCCGCGTCTTCCCCTGAGCAAGCAGCAGCATCACCTCGGTCTCTCGCTGCGTCACCGCACGCTCGGTAGCCACGAACCGCACGATCCCTGCGAGATCGCCAGCTTCAAGACCGCCTTCGCCCGGCAGCACCGTGCCCCAACCGTACTTCAAATTGCGACCGCTCGACAGGAACAGCGCACAGGCGAACAGGAAGCACGCGGCGAAGCTGGCGAGGATAGCCGCTTCCCCGTAGGGACGTCCGCCCAACACCACGTAAGCCACCGCGCCGCCCACGAGAACGCCGGAAAACAGCGCCGCACCCGGACAGCTGGCAACCCACGTGGCTGGAAGCCCCATGTTCTTCATGAGGCAGGCGCCCAAGCTCCACAGCACCAAATCGAGGTAGCAGAACCCGGCGACCAACGTCACGAAACCCAGCTGCGGCAACCCTGGCGCCATCGCAGCCAGCAAGAACCCCACAGCTACGAACGAAAACGCCACCTTGTAGATGAACCGGTTGAAATCGAGCCTCAGGAACACGAGCGTGGCGAACAACAGCACCACAGCTGCGAGCTGCCCGATCGCCATATGCGAGGAGCCGGAAGCAGGGACACCGAACAGGAACAGGCTGGCGTAGAACACGCCGGCGGCGATGCCCTGCACCGCCGAGGTGGCCACGAACTTGGCAGGAAACGGCAGGGGCACGTCGCGTCCATGCTGGAAATAACGCACTCGCGGAAAGCCGTGCACGACACGGCGCAGAAGCAGAAACGCCGCGAACGGTAACGCGAGCGCGACGCCGTACAGCACAAGCGGCGCTTGAGTCGCTTCGGCCAAGCAGGAGAAGCACGCCGTCATCAGCACGAGGGCCGCCAGCGTTCCCAACATGCCCTGATACAGCGTCTGCTGCGTGCCTATCCATCCGAACACGCGATCGATCTCCACGCGGAACAGAGCAGCCCCGACGCCTGTCAGCGCGCTCATCACCGCATACAAAGCGGCATCGGCGGCACCGGGCAGCGACCGGTCGAGCGCCCACACCAAGTGAAGCGCCGCCGCAAGCGTCATGATCGAAGCGATCGCCACCAACCACGACGGACTGTCCGGCACGCTGCGCGTGCGTTTGAACCAGATGGCAATCACCGCACTTGCCATGGCCATCCCCAGCAGCGAACCCGCCCATGCCGGCATAGCCACCATCGCTCCGCCGCCCAACGGCATCGTCACCTCGGGACCCATGCAGCACGCAACCATCCAAACCATATAGCATGCGCTCGTCAGCGCAATGCGCCCTCGACCCGCCGCAGACTGAAGCACGCCCGCGACGACGCCGCGCCGTTCGCTCGGTGCGTTAAAAAGATTGCGAACATGTTCGTTCGGCATATCCCTCCCCTTTTCTCCCTAAAACCAGGATACCGCGTCGCACCTCACCCCTCGGGGTGAAAACCCGCGATGCGGCTTTTTTCCCTGCGGCGGGCGACGAAAGCGCTGTCCGGCGCATGATACGGTACGGTCATCGCCCGGTGCGGAGGGCACGGGCAGGCGGCATCGGTATTGCGCGGGCCGCCGATCGTCAAGGGAGGAAGGGATCGACATGACGCAGGAAAGCATTCCCAGCATGGATCGACGCAGTTTCTTGAAAGGAGCCTTCGCCACAAGCGCCGTGGCTACCGCCGCCGTCGCTGGCGTAGGTACGCTAGCAGGATGCGCCGCGCAACCGAAGGAGGGCACGGCGGGCGCCTCCAAAGCCAGCGCGAAGGGCACGGCAGGTACGTACGAATTCGAAACCGCACCCGAGCCTATCGCCGACAGCGATATCAAAGAGACGGTCGATGCCGACGTCGTAATCGTCGGCGCGGGCTTCTCAGGCCTATGTTGCGCGTTGTCTGCCGCGGAGAACGGCTTGAACGTCGTGATGCTCGAGCGCATGGATCATGTGGTGGGACGCGGCGGTTCCATCTACGCCATGAACTCAAAGCTGACGAAGGAGAAGGGCTACGAGTGCTCAGTGGAAGAGATCGCTCGACGCTACAAGCGCATGATGGGATACCACTCCTACCGGGTGGATGGCCGCAAGTGGATGCTGCACTTCAACCGTTCAGGAGAAGCCATGGACTGGCTCATCGACCGCATGACCACGGCAAGCTCCGTGGGCGGCAGCGACCTCACCCCTGTCATGGAGCACTGGTACGAGGACCCGGAGGAGATCAACGGCGAATTCCCCGGTACGCACGAATTTTTGGACGGCCCGAACGGCAAAGGTCCCGACGACAACCCGCAACAGGACGTATGCGACAACATGGCGGCGTACTGCGCAAAGGAAGGCGTAGACATCCGCTACCAGACCGAGGCGAAGCAGCTGGTGAAGGACGGCGACAAGGTCGTGGGCGTCGTGGCGAAAACCGGCGACGGCTACACCCGCTTCAATGCCAAGAAAGGCGTAGTCATGGCTACGGGCGACTTCGGCCAAGACAAGGACATGCTGGAAAAGTTCATCCCCTGGGCAGCGCACCAAACAGACTTCGGCGGCATCTGGGACGGCTCAGGCCACAAGATGGCGTACTGGGCCGGCGCGGCCGTGGACAAGAACGAGACGCCCACGCCCATGATCTTCTGCTTCCAATGGCGCTCCATCACCCGCCAGGTGCGCGCGTTCCAAGGCCTCATGGTGAACTCCGACGGCCGCCGCTACGATAACGAGGACAACGTTATATCGCACGGAGCCCTAGCGTTAACCCACGAGAAGGGCCACTACGCATATGCCATCTGGGACGATGATTATGCGAACGAGCCGCAGTGGCAGAACCACCGCTACGTGGACGGCCCCAAAGTGTTCGAGACGCCCGACGACGTGCGCGCCTACTGGCAGACCACCATCGACGGTCCTGGAACCATCAACATGAACGGCTCGGGCGACATCGAGGTGAAGATGATCAAAGCCGACACCATCGAGAAGCTGGTAGAGGAGTTGGGTCTGCCGAAGGAGGAGACGCTCAAAACCATTGAGGCTTACAACGGATACTGCGACAAGGGAGTCGACGAAGAGTTCGGCAAGCGCAAAGAATTGCTGCTCCCTGTCAAGAACGGCCCGTTCTACGGAATCAAATGCACGCCTTGGTTCCTCACAACTACCGGCGGCATCCGCTGCAACGACGACATGCAGGTGATGGACGAGGACAACGAGGTCATCGAGGGTCTGTACTGCCTCGGATCCACCGTCGGCGACATGTACTGCAACTGCTACTCCACGCACTTCCCCGGCCATAACCTGGGCGGCACGTGCCTCACCTTCGGCTACGTTACCGGCCGCAAGCTGGCTGGCGCCGAATAGCTTCGCCTTTTCCCGTCGCAGCCCGGACGCCCTCCCTCCGCGTCCGGGCTGCACGTTGTTTCGGCGCGTTAGGACCGGAAGACGGCGCCCCCCATCGAAGCCGCCGGACGTCTCTACGCCGTCAAGCCTCCTGAGCTCCGGGCAGGCACGCGCGGATGAGCGATGCGATCAGACAACCACGCATACCGTGAAAATTCCCCGATCTTCAACATGACGCCCTCCCTCTTCAACGCGCTAGCCCGATCACGAAGCCCAGAGAAGGTGCGCGGCGTACCCGTACGAGATGATGCCCCCCACCTCCGTCTCGCGCCAGCCTCGCTCGCCATGGGAGAACTCGGATAACGCCGACGTTGAAGCGAAGCCGTTGGCGAACGAGCATACCGCGTCGAGCAGGCTCAGGTCGGATGCAGAAAAACAGGTGGGATCCTCCGCGCGTCCCGCAACGATCACCTGGCCGTCGCCCTGTTCGCGCAATGCGAGCGCCTCGTCGTCGACGAGACCGGCAACCAGCAGCTCGAACCGGTCGGGAACCGGACCGAACGGCGCCTTCGCATAGCGCAGACCCGTGAACCCCTCCCCGCTGTCGCGGTAGGCGGCGAAATCCAGGTAGAACAGCACCTTGTTCAGCTTCGTACGATACAGATCGCGAACATGCCGGGCAAGGTAGACCACGGTCTCGCGCATGCGATCCGAATCGAACGCGCGCATGCCCGTATCCAGCGTCTTTTCCTTCGCGATCTCGTCCAGCACGTTGAGCCGAACCACCGCGTAGTCGACCCGGGAGAGACCGCGCTTCCGCACCGTATCGCACGCTTTGGCGCGCTCTTCGTCAGAAAGCTTACGTGCTCCCCGTTCCAGGCACTTCAGCAAGAAGCGCGGATCGCGCGCGTTGGCTAGCAGCTGCGCATGGGAATCGGAAGCGAGGCTCCCGCTTTCGTATCGTTGCAAGCTCGCAATTCCGATATCGAGAGCAGCGGCAAACACCCGCTGCGAAAACCCGTACTTCTTACGCAAGGCCACGATTTCCTCGGGCTGCATGATGCCCATCTTTTCGCGATACGCTCGATACAGTTTGTCGAAACCTTCATCGACGAGAGGAGCCCATCCGATGGAATTTCCGCATTTCGGACATATCAAATGCTCGATATCCACCTCAACCGTCACGCCTCGGACATCCTCAACATGATGCCGAGTCTCATATGTCGCATCGACCTCTTCCCAGCATTCTTCGCACAACAGCCGTTTCACGGTCATCCGGATCAACTCGCTTTCCTATAGGGATAGACGAGCGGCCATTCAGCCTCATGGAACGAGACGCAGACTGCCTGCACATCGTCCGCTTTAAGATATGCAGTTAGTTTTATATATACTTCGTATTCTTCAAGGTATCTGCCAAACACCCACAGATCACGCGGCCGTCCTTTGTCGTCTTGCAAGGGGCCGCTTGAATAGTCAGCGACTTCAAGATCTCGAACAGCTCGATGCACATCAGCTTCACGATAGCCAATGGCCTTCATAAAAGCACGCGTCTTATTTCTCGGATCTCCAGACCCTACAACACGAAAGCATTCAAAGCGCGCTCGCCGCACCAGCGCCAGCACCGCTTCGATCTTCCAGCGTTCTGCAACCGTCCCCATCGCTCACCCCGCATCACATCATTTGATGTGATCAGTATACCATGAAAACATGCCGAATGACATCAAATGATGCGATTGCACTACTACAGCCACACGGCCAGAACGACGCATGCCAGCAAGCCCACCGCCAGCACGAGGCCGCTGCGCCCCGAGAACGCGCGCGGCGCAAGCGAGGTGCGCTCGACATCAGGGGCGCCGTAGCAGCGCGCGTCCATGGCGACAGCCAGCGAATCGGCACGCCGGAACAACCCGACAAACAGGGGAATCAGCACCGTCTGCCACGCGCGCAGCCGTTCCCACAGGCTGCCCTCGGCAAACGAAGCACCTCGCGCCCATTGGGCGTCGTGCACGCGACCGAACTCCTCGGCCGTCACCGGAATGAACCGCAGCGCCAACGAGAACACCATGGCGATGTCGTCGGTGGGAACGCCCAAACGCTTGAGCGGCCTCAGGAAGAAGCCCAGCGCGTCGGTCAGCTCGGTGGAAGTCGTCGTGTACGTGACCGCAAGGCTGGCCACCACCAGCAGCACGATGCGCACCGCGAAGAAAAGGCCGCGCGCAAGCCCTGCCGGCACCAGCCCGAACGACCCGATCAGCGCCACCGGCTCCCATGCGGCGAGCACTCCCGCCGACACATCGCCCAAGGCCGGCGGAGCCGCGCTCGCAGCCTGCCCCACGTCAAGCGAGAACCCGTTGAACAGCACGGTGAACGCCACGATCACGTACACCGGCACGAGCAAACCGAAGAACCGCCGCGCCGGAATGCGCGACACCTTCGCCACCGTGACGAACAGCAAAGCGCACAGCCCTAAGCCCATCCAAGAACGCACCAAAAACAGCGTGACGGAATACGCCGCTAGCAGCACGATTTTCACGCGTGCGTCACACGCGTGCACAGCAGAGGTTCCGGGGATGTACGAACTGACGTTGATACGCATGCTGGCAGTATGCCACAACGGCGTTTCCCGCGCGACGACCAGGGTGACAATTCCGCGCGATCAGCGCGTCGGCTCCCCCTTCGCCTGCCCGGGCCGCGGCCTGTCTTCCCGGTAGAGCGCAAGCAGCGCCAACCCCACGAGCGAGCAAATCCCCACCAGCAGAAACGCACCGCGAAAGCCTTCGTCGACCGTGCTCTGGAACGTGCTTTCTATGTCGCCTGCCCGATCGTCGATGGCGGCGAGGTACTGTTGCTCCGCCGCGTCGACGGCTTCGGCCGGCATGCCCGCCGAAGCAGCTTCCTGTTCGATCTCGGTTTTTGCCAGCGTCTTCACGTTCGCGACGATCGTGGTCACATCCGACCCCTTCATCAGCTGTTGAAGATCGTCGGGCAACCCAGCGCCATCGCCTCCCTGCGCTTGCCCGCTCGCTAGCTGCGCAATCGATTGCCCGCCCGGCGCATCGGGCAGAACGCCCATGATGCGATCGGGAATGGCCATGCCCGCATGCGCGATGAACGCAACCAGCACGGCAGGCGCGACCGCCGTGCCCACCGAGCGCACCAGCGACAGCGTCGCCAGCGCCGAGTTCGCCTCGCGCTCCTTCGTCTTCGCCAGCATCATGTAGTTGAGCGGCGTTCCAATCGTGAAGCCCATCCCGATGCCGATGGCCACGAGGCTGATGATGAGCGTCGCCATATTCGCGAACTGCGTGGCCACCAGCGCCAGGAACATCGCTCCCGCAGCCGAAGCCGCCAGCCCGAACGCGAGCACCGCCTTCACGCCGAAGCGATCGATGAGCTTGCCCGACACCGGCGCTCCCACCCCGGCGAACGCCGCCAGCACGATGACTACGTAGCCGCCGCTGCCCGAGGGCAGTTTCAGCACGTTCTCGGCGAACTGCGGGATGAAGATGATGCCCATCAGGATGACGCCGGTGATCACCGACAGCACCAACGTGATCACGATGTCGCGGTCGCGGAAGTACGACAGGTTGAGCACCGGGTCGGCCGCGCGGCGCTCGATCAGCACGAACACCGGAAGCAGCACGACGAACGCGAGCAAGAACGGCCACACGTCAGACGAGGTCGCAGATGCTCCCAGATCGAAGAAATCGAGGTTCTTCAGTCCGTACAGCAGCGACAACACCATCGCCACCAGCACTGCAATGCCCCACCCGTCGATGGGCTTCACCTGCTCGGCTCGCGTGTTCGGCAGCACGAACAGCCCCGCCACCACGATGAAGGCGCAGATGGGAACGTTCACGTAGAAGATGAACTGCCAGTTGGCCTGCCCGAACACCGATAGGATCAGGCTGCCGGCCGACGCTCCGAAGATGTTGGCAATGCCGTACACGCCGCCTACCAGACCCAACGCCAGCCCGCGCTTCTCGGGAGGAAACGTCGTGCCGAACTCGGCCGTGGCAACAGGCACGATGCCGCCTCCGCCCACCGCCTGCACGGCGCGCGCGGCTAACAGCATCCAAAAGCTCCCCACGTCCTGCGCCAACCCGCATAGAAGCGACCCGACACCGAACAGCAGGATGCTCGCAAGGTACACGTACTTGCGTCCCGAACGGTCCGCCAGCTTGCCCATCACCGGAATGGCGGCCGCGTAGGCAAGCGTATAGATGGTGATGATCCACACGCCCATCTGCTCGCCGATGCCCAGATCGCTCTGGATGACCGTGCGGGCAGGCGTGACGATGCCGGTATCGAGCGCCCCGATGAACAGGCCCAGCAGATACACGGCCGCAACAAGCGCGAACCCCTTGCCGCGTCCGCGCGAGGCGGACGAAGCAGATGAGGAAGAAGACGGAGCCATGGCACGACCTTTCAAGAGTGAATCAACCGGCAAGAAAAAGCCCGCGGCGCTGGCCACGGGCTTCGGAGGATGCCGGGCGCGCTCGTTTCCAAGTGCGCCCGGGGCGAGGACGAAAGCAGCGTAAGAGCGCTTTCGCCCTCGCCGCTGACGGTCGAGCGCGTGAGCGCCTAGCGGCCTTCGCGAATGTTCTCGACACCCTGCTTTACGTTGTCCTTGGCATCGACGGCGGCATCTTTGATAGCCTCGCCGGCCTTGCCGATGGACTCTTTGACGGACTCCATGAATCCTTCGCCCTTCTCATCCTTGCGCTGCTCGTGCTGCTGCGCGCGCATAGCGGCCGCGGGGTCGCCCGTGCGCTGCGCTTCCTCGTGCTCGCGCTTCGCGGCGGCATCCTCGGCCTTGCGCTCGTTCATGCCGGCCTTGGCCTCGTGGTAGGCATCCTTCATGTTGTTCTTCACGTCGTGGCCCATATCCTTCGCGCCGTTCTTCATATCGACGGACGCGTCGCCCGTCTTGTAAGCCCGATCAACCATGATAGTTCCTTTCAGATAGAGGTATCGTTTTCGTGCTACGCTTCGTCGGCTTCGCCGGTGGTCTTGATAAGCAGCTCTTCCGTCTCGGCTTCGGCGCGATCGAAATCGAACGCCGTAGCCGCCGCCTCCACGGATTCCTTCTCGTTGCCATCGCCGTCGACGGCCTCGACGTACTGCTCGGCCTCGCGCTTCACTTCGTTTTCGATGCGCTCGAGGTCTTCGGCCGCCTCCCGATTGAGCTCGTCGGCATCATCCTTGTCGATGCGGACGTCTTCCTTCGTGGTCGTGCCATCCATGTCGGCTCCTTTCCATTTGCACGGCGCGAAGCACCGCGCTTTGCGTGCTGAGTTCATACCCCGATTGTACTGAGGAAGCCCTGCGCGCACGACCACCGCAGCGCTACGGTACTGAAACGGCTGCGCGACAGCGCATGGATGAGACATTAACCCTGTCCCTTTGTCTCATTTTCATCCTCTGAAAAGCAGAACGGGGACCCGCAGGTCCCCGTTCGGAAAAGCAATCTGAAAAGAAAAGGCTACTTAGCAGCCTCTTCCTCCTTGGCATCGGCCGTCTCGACCTCGGCGGCTTCCGCGTTCTCGGCGGCAGCCTCTTCGGCCTTCTCGGCAACCTCGACGGCGGCTTCCTCGGCCTTGGCCTCGGCGGCCTCCTCCTTCGGAGCCTCCTCCGCAGCCTCGACCTTCTTCGGAGCGGCCTTCTTCGTCGCCTTCTTGGCAGCGGGCTTCGGCTCTTCCTTCTTCTTCACGGGCTCGGTCACGAGCTCCATGATAACCATGGGAGCGTTGTCGCCCTTGCGGTTGCCCAGCTTCATGATGCGGGTGTAGCCGCCCTGGCGGTCGGCGAACATGCCCTGCTCGACCTTCTCGAAGATCTCGCGCACGAGTTCTTTGTCGCCCAGAGCCGCGATGGCCAGACGACGGGAATGCAGGTCGCCCTTCTTGGCCCACGTGATGATCTTATCCACGTTCGGACGGATCTCCTTGGCGCGGGACTCGACCGTCTTGATACGGTCGTTCAGGAACAGGGCGTTCACCAAGCTCTTCTTCATGGCCTTGGTGTGGCTGAAGTCGGTGCCCAGCTTGCGGCCCTTGTAGTTGTGTCGCATGATTCGTATCTCCTATAGCTTCAAATTGAGGTCCATGGAAATGAGCTTGTCCTTCACTTCTTCAATGGACTTCGCACCAAAGTTTCTGATGTTCAGCAGGTCGTTTTCGGAGAACTCAACGAGCTGGCGCACCGAGTGGATTCCGGCACGCTTCAGGCAGTTGTACGAGCGGACGGACAGGTCGAGATCCTCGATCTGCTTGTCCAGCTCGGCGTTGGACTCCTGGCCCTCCGGCGCGAAGATGGACGGGATTTCGCCCTCCTCCTCGTCGACAACGTCGGACAGGCTCAAAAACGCGCCCATGTACTGGTTGATGATGTTGGACGCGCGGCACACGGCCTCGGTGGGCGTGATGCTGCCGTCAGTCTCAACTTCCAGCACGAGCTTGTCGTAGTCGGTGCGCTGACCCACGCGGGTGTCGGTGACGTTGAGCGTGCAGCGGCGAACCGGCGAGAACAGCGAGTCCACATGGATGACCCCGATGGGATCCTCCGTGCGCTTGTTGCGCTCGGCCGACACGTAACCGCGGCCCACGCCGATGCGAACCGTCATGTCCAGCTGACCGCCGTCGGCGACCGTAGCGATGACGTGCTCCGGGTTGACCAGCGTGAACTCGGTGGGAATGTCGAGATCGGCACCCGTCACCGTGCAAGGACCCTCCGCCGACACATGCGCCGTGGCTTCCTCGATATCATCGTTCAGTGCGGAGAACACAAGACCCTTGACATTCAGGACGATATCGGTGATATCCTCGATGACGCCTTCGGCCGTCGTGAACTCATGCTGCACACCCTCGATCTGGATGGCGGTGGCTTTCGCACCATCCAGCGAGGAGAGCAGAACGCGGCGCATGCAGTTGCCCAGCGTGTAGCCGTAGCCACGCTCGAGCGGCTCGACTATGAAACGTGCGACAGTGTCGTTGACTTCTTCCGTTGTTACCGTAGGCCTCATGAACTCTGTCATGTGGGATAAGCCTCCTTACTATGCCGCGATTATTTCGAGTAAAGTTCGACGATGAGCTGCTCGCGAATGTCCAGATCGATTTGATCGCGCTGCGGAAGAGCAAGTACACTACCCTGAAGTTTCTCGATGTCCACCTCGAGCCATGCGGGCACCTGAACACGCTCGTTGGAGATGAGCGCGCTCTTGATGACCAGCAGGTCGGCAGCCTTCGGAGCGACGGCCACGAGGTCGCCCGGCTTGACGCGGAACGACGGGATGTCGACGCGACGGCCGTTCACGGTGATATGGCCGTGACGCACCTGCTGACGAGCCTCGGCGCGAGACTTCGCGAAACCGAGACGGTACACGACGTTGTCGAGACGGCTCTCCAGGATACGCAGCAGGTTCTCGCCCGTCACGCCCTTCTGGCGGTTAGCCATATCGTAGTAATGACGGAACTGCTTCTCCAGGACGCCGTAGATGCGCTTGGTCTTCTGCTTCTCGCGCAGCTGGTTGCGATATTCGCTTTCCTTGATGCGCTTCTTGCCGGCCTCGCCCGGCGCGTAGTTGCGGCGCTCGATCGCGCACTTCTCCGTGTAGCAGCGATCGCCCTTAAGGAAAAGCTTCGCCCCTTCACGACGGCACAGACGGCAGTCCGCTCCAGTATAACGAGCCATAATTCTTAGATCCTTTCAGTTACACGCGACGACGCTTGCGCGGACGGCAACCGTTGTGCGGAATGGGTGTGCAATCCTGGATGCTGGCGATCTCGAGGCCGGCGGCCTGCAGAGAGCGGATGGCCGTTTCGCGACCCGAGCCCGGGCCCTTCACGAACACGGAAACCTTGCGCAGGCCATGCTCCATAGCCGTCTTCGCAGCGGCCTCGGCGGCCATCTGCGCAGCGAACGGCGTGGACTTGCGCGAACCCTTGAAACCGACCGTGCCGGCGGACTGCCAGGAGATCACATTGCCCTGAGGATCAGTGATGCTCACGATCGTGTTGTTGAACGTAGACTTAATATGCGCAGCGCCGACGGCGATGTTCTTACGCTCGGAGCGCTTGATGCGCGTGCGCACGTTTTTCTTAGCTGCCACTTGAGACTACCTCACTTTTTCTTTCCGCCGATTTGCTTACGAGGACCCTTGCGCGTGCGCGCATTCGTGTGCGTGCGCTGTCCGCGAACGGGCAGGCCGCGACGATGACGGAGTCCACGATAGCAGCCGATCTCCATGAGGCGCTTGACGTTCTGGGAAACCTCGCGGTGCAGGTCGCCCTCCACCTTGATGTTCGCCTGAATGTAGTCGCGCAGCTTGGTAAGGTCATCCTCCGTGAGGTCCTTCACGCGGACGCTGGGATCGACGCCGGTTTCAGCGAGGATCTTCTTGGAGGTCGTCAGACCGATGCCGTAGATGTAGGTCAAGCCGACTTCAATGCGCTTGTCGCGAGGAAGGTCGACACCAACAAGACGTGCCATAGGTTATATCTCCTCTTTCTTCCTAGCCCTGACGCTGCTTATGGCGGGGGTTCTCGCAAATGACGAGCACCTTGCCATGGCGTCGGATGATTTTGCACTTGTCGCACATTTTCTTGACCGAAGGACGTACCTTCATAATCATTTCCTTTCGGTTAATGCGTTCTCGTATCTATATGTCACACCCAGCCGCTGGTGATAGCTTTCCTCTTTTTGCTGCTTGCGCAAGGCGCGCAAGCCCCTCTTCGCACACAAATTCTGCACAGGTTGACACGACCTGCACGCTTTTACGGTGCTATTTGAACCGGTACGTGATGCGTCCGCGGTTCAAGTCGTAGACGGACAGCTCGACCGTCACCTTGTCTCCCGGCAGGATCTTGATGTAATGCATACGCATCTTGCCAGAAATATGGGCCAATATCTTGTGCCCGTTTTCGAGCTCCACCCTAAACATAGCGTTTGGCAGCGCTTCGAGGACGGTCCCCTCGAGCTCGATAACATCTTCTTTGGTCAAAAGTGCTCCTTTAAGCATATCGTCGTTAAGCAGCAACCATAGATGATACCAAAAGTATTCGGTTATGTACACGAGAATTTGAGGACGCAGAATTCCAACAAACCTTCTGGTCCGAATGCTACCTGCTTGCCAGGCGTGCGGTCGTGCCGCGCAGCCCGCGTCTCAGAAACGGGGCCGCCAGGTATTCGCGCGAAGCGCAGCCGCCTTGTCGGCTTCGACGCAGATCGTGCGCACTGAGGCGCCCGCGTCTTCGGTATCGTTCTATTCTAGGCTATTACGCCGAAGGGTCAAGAGCGATTTTGGTCGGAGTTGGAAAGGTTGCCTTCCTGTTCCTCCAGCAACGAAGCCAGCTTGCGGTACGATACGATGGCTACGACGGAGTTCGCCAGCGCCTTGACCACGTTGAACGGCAGCAATGCCGGCAACACCAGCGAAGCAACCTGTTCGTAGGTGGCGCCCATGTACAGCGGCGTGACCACGAAGTTCAGGCAAATGGAAACCGCCGAGGACACCACCACGCCGGCAGCGCATCCCAGCACGGCGTGCATCAGGCACGGTTTCCGACGGTACACGGTCCCCACCACAAGGATAAGCGACACGGTGGCCATAATGTTCATGAACGCGCCGAGCGGATCGGTGACGAGGTGCGGTATCCATGACGTCACGGCCACGGCCACGCCGATCCAAGATCCGTACAAGATCGTAGCCAGCAGCGAGACGATGCCCGATGGATCGTACTTCAACCATTCGGCCCCGGGCACCACCGGCAGCTCGACGAAGCTGAGCACCATAGCCATGAGGATGAGCAGCACGATGGCGGCGACTTGCTTCGGCGAACGCTCCTGCCATCCGTAGGGCAAACTCTCCGCGACCATAACACCTCCTTAGTTCGCACATTATACGCTGCGAGCCACTTTGCGACCTTGCGGTCAAGCGACAAAACGAGCCGGCTGGAAAACAACCGGCTCGCTTGGGGACAAATACGATAGGCGAAACGCTCGCCTACGCCGTCTTAGCAGCCGCAACGGCGGTGTCGACGTAGCCGGCGGTATCGACGAGCGTGGCGCCCGAAACCGCGTCCGGGCCCTTCGCCTTCACGTCGGCGATCTTCTGTCCGGCCACAAAGGACTCGATAGCCGACATGGATTCGATCCACGGCGTAGTGGACTGGGCCTTTTCCTTCATGCTGGCGCTGTACATATCGGAGTTCACCGACTTGGACATGAGCGCCTTGCCCTCGGCGTACCCTTCGGCGAAGGCGGCGTCCGAATTGGGCACGGGCACCAGGCCGGCAGACGAAGCGTCGGCGAACTGGAACTCGTCGATGCTCGAAGCAACCAACACGTCCCCCTGCACAAGGGAAACGGCTTCCGCGAACGCCTTGTCACCGTGAGCAGCCGCGGTGGCGCATCCCATCTTGAGGTCGGAACCGTCGCCGGCATACGCACCCGTCGTGGTGATGTCGTCGCTCCCGGCGACCTCGGACACGAGCTTCAGATAGTTGGGCGCGTCCACGAGGGTGGCTCCCGTCACGGCATCGAGGCTCGTCTTCGTCAGATCGGAGGCCTTCTTGCCCACGCAGTACGCCTCTATCGCCTTCATCGACGTCAACCACGGCGTGGTGGACTGGGCTTTCTCCTTCATGCTGGCCGAATAGGCATCGTTGTTCACCGTCTTCGACATGAGCACCTTGCCCTCGGCGTACCCGTCCGCAAATCCAGCGTCGGAGTTCGGCACGGGCGTGATGCCCGCCGAATCAGCAGGCATGAACTGATAGTCATCCACGCTGGCGGCGAGGATGGTACCGTCTTGGGCCGTGGCGACAACCACGCTCGTAAAGCACTTGTCTCCGTGAGCGGCGCCGTAGCCGCGATGCAAGGTCGCAGTTTTGGCAGCGGTGTCGGGCGCGGTTGCAACTGCAGAATCAGCTTTCGCTGCAGCATCGCCGCCTGCGCACGAGCTGAGCGTAGCAGCACCGGCCGCACCCAATGCGACCACGATGCTTCCCTTAAGAAAATCACGACGCGAGACGTTCGTTTCCATAATGGCCTCCCTTGAATTCCCTCTAGACAACGGGGCAAACCATACGGATCAACACGAAGCAAATCCATCGTCAAAACGCAGGAAATTGCATTCCGTCCGAGATTGCGCTTCTAAACGAAAAGGGGGAGAAGCCCTAAACGCCCTTGTCGGGCCCGTCGCCTTCATCATCGAGCAACTTGAACAGCTCCTCGCGCGACGAGACCCCGAGCTTGCGGTAGATGTTCTTGCGGTGGCTTCGCACCGTGGATTCCGCCACCGTCAACTCATCGGCGACGAAGCTTGACGTGTGGCCGCGACCCAGCAGAAGCAGTATTTCGGCCTCGCGCGCAGTCAGGCGGTACTCGTCGGACAGATCGGCGCAACGACGGTTGTAGCCCTCCTGAGCTCCGAGCGCGTTCGACTCTACGGCATCGATGCCCTCGAGCATAACGCGCCACAATCGCGAGCTGGGAGTGACCATGAGCGCGATCGCCATCACCACGAACAGCACGATCAGCACCTGGTACTGGCATGCAGCTAGCACGCCCGTGTTCATGTTGGCGTCCGACAGCAGGCACACCAGGCACCCGACGATGATCATGATGCCTCCGGCCGGCAGAGCGAGCGAGCGCATGCGACCCGCCATCGCTACCAGCATCGCCGACATCACGAGCGCATAGATGGCGCAGAACGAGAGAGAGCCAACCGCCATCACCGAGCGTTGCAACGGAGGTTCGACGAACGCCGTGGCCGCGAACACCGCGAAGGCCACCAGCGGCAGGAAGAAACGGTACGAGAAGTTGATGAGCGCCTGATCGGTCTTCATGCGAATGAGGGGCACCATGACCGCCACGGCCAGCACGCCCGCCAAAGCCAGCGGAGCGACACCCCAATCCATGGTTCGCACCAGGCTATTGTCAGCCACGAACAGCAACAGCATGGCGAACGGCATAACGGCGAAGAACAGCGCGCGAGCGAGTGGGGTTTTGAAATCACCCGTCCCCTCCACCACCGACACATCGAGGTGCCCGAACACGTCCCGCCAGTTCACCCCTGCCTGCGCCGAACGCTCGTCCTCTCCCTCTGAGCGGAAGAACAACCGCGCGCACCCTACGACGGACAGCGCCGCCGCCACGGTGAGCACCGTCCGGGCAGGCGTCGCGCCCAGCATGGGCAGCAGCGACGCGCTTGCGAACAGGACGCAGCCGGCGACCCACGCCACAACGAGCGCGCGCCTGAACTCGAGCACATGCAGCCGGCTCACCCACACCAGGCACATCACGGCAGCGCCGAAACCCATCATGAGGCCGCTGCCCGCTTCCACGACGGAGCCGTCGAGCGCGCCGAGGCTCCACAGGTCAAGCAGGCCGTAGCCGATCGCATAGCACGCCAACGCCAGCAGCATGATAGTGCGGCTCACACGCGCGTGCGCCGTTTTCAGCAGGCAGATGAACAGAAACGCGAGCGCCGTGAACATGGCCGCCAGCGACAACGCGGCCGAGAACGACACCGAAGGCAGAAACGACCAGGAAACGGCAACCGACGACGTCATGCCGCGCCACTGCTCCAGCACGGGGAGGAACAACGGCACGCTCATGCAGAATGCGAAAAAGGAAAGCGTGTCAAGCAGGTCGAACCGTTTGATAATGCCTCGTTTTTCGAGTCGTATCATGTTCCTTCTCTCCACCGTCCGCACGTCCCGATCGCCCGCTGCGCCGCTCATGCGCACTGCCCTCCCTCAAACGCCCGTAGAAAGCATACTGTCTTAGTAGCGTATTTGCGAATGTAATGTACTTGGAGGCAATGGCATGGTTTCTCGGAATTTCTTCCGCTTCAACACCACGAACATCATCAGCGCAGAAACTGACAACGAGGACATCCTCGACGAAGCGGTGGAATGGTGCGACCGCTACGAGCTGCTGTTCTCGCGCGTAGACCCTGCAAGCGAGCTGTTCCGGCTGAACAGCGCCGAGGGGCGCCCCGCCGCGGTGGATGCCGAGCTAGCCGCGTTCATCGAGACGGCGCTGTCGTACTGCCGCGAAGTCGACGGGTTATTCGACGTGACTATGGGAAGCGCCACGCAGCTGTGGAACTTCAAGGATTGCATGATTCCCGCACGCGATGACGTGGCCGCGGCGCTGCGGCACGTGGATTATCGCGGCGTCATCGTGAACGATGCCGTCGTGACGCTGCGCGACCCGCTGGCCTGCGTCGATTTGGGCGGCATCGCGAAAGGCTACATCGCCGACGGCATCCTCGCGCTGCTGCGCGAACGCGGCGTGGAACACGCGCTGGTCAACCTCGGCGGCAACGTGGCCGTCATGGGCGGCAAGCCCGATGGAGCACCGTGGCGCGTGGGCGTCCGCCGTCCCCTTCCCTCCAGCTCGATGCCGCTGCTTGATTCGTTCGCCGTCCTGGCCCTGCGCGATGGCTCGGCCGTGACAAGCGGCATCTACGAGCGCGCCTTCGAGCAGGACGGGAAACTGTACCACCATATCCTTGACCCGCGCACGGGCTTCCCCGCCGAAACCGACCTGCTGAGCGCCACGGTGGTCGCGCAGAGCTCGCTCGATGCCGACGGGTACACCACCGCGCTTATCATGATGGAGCCGATCGCGCACTTGCGTTCGTCGAGCAGCATCCGGCGCTCGAAGCCGTGCTAGTCACCACCGAGGGCGATGTGCTGGCCACCTCCGGCATCGGCGATCGCGTACCGTTCGAGCTGCTGGGATAGCAAAACACGGCACGCATGCGAAAAGCGCGCAAAGTGGCTGGGCCACCAGGATTCGAACCTGGATAGCTGGTACCAAAAACCAGAGTCCTGCCGTTGGACGATGGCCCAGTCTGAAACAGAAGCGCCCGCGATGCGGCGCGCTAAGAACAATCGCATGCCGAGCAAACAAAAATGGTGGGCCGTGAGGGAGTCGAACCCGCGACCTTGGGATTAAAAGTCCCCTGCTCTACCAGCTGAGCTAACGGCCCACGTTCGCAGCAATGCGCGAGTACTCATTTTAGCTGGGCGGGCAAGGCGGGTCAATGATTATGTTGACGAACACCAGTCATACATCTAACCGCACGCAATACCGTCTATCCATTGCCACCATACCGTTATTCAAACCGATACAATTCGTACTACAATCGAAGAGGAACCGAACGCCCACCCCTCTGTAGAAAGGCCGTGATGCCTCATGTGGTGCTCCAAGGTCCTGGTTGCCTACGACGGCTCCGCTCCCTCCGCCAAAGCGCTCCATCTAGCGCGTTCCATCGGCGCGCAGGACGAGAGCGTCGAGCTCGTGTTCGCCCATGTGGTGAAGCTGTACGGCCTGGGCACCGGCGCCGAAACCGTGCTGCTCGACGAGGCGAAGAAGGTGCTGGTCGAAATGGAGCAGCTTGCAGACGAAGTGCCGAACAAGGCGCACGCCCACCTGCTGAAGGGCAGCTCGCCGGCCGATCTCCTGCTGAAATGCGCGCAAGACGAGGGCTGCGACCTCATCGTCATGGGCAGCCGCGGACAGGGCGGCGTCAAAGGTTTCCTTGGCAGCGTCAGCTACGCCGTGGTGCAGGGATCGCCTATAGCCGTGCTCATCGCGAAGGACGCTCCCGCCGCAGCGACGAAAGCCGGGGCGACCGATTAGCATGCCCGCAATTGCACGAGAAAAGCTCTGGACGAGAGATTTCGTATTCGGAACCGCCGTGAACTTCCTGATCATGGTGAACTACTACGGGCTCATGGTGGTCGTAGCCGACTACGCTATGAAAACCTACGATGCGCCCGCGGCCACCGCCGGCCTCGCGGCCAGTATCTTCGTCATCGGCGCGCTGATAGCCCGCCTCTTCAGCGGGCGCATCATGGATCGCGTCGGTCGCAAGCGCTTGCTTATCATCGGTGCCGTGCTCGAAGCGGCGTTCTCGGCACTTTACCTTACCGGCCTGGGATTATGGCTGCTGTTCGCGCTGCGCCTGCTGCACGGCATCGCGTTCGGCACGTGTTCTACCGCCATCGGCACCATCGTCACGGCTCTCGTGCCGGACAACCGCAAAGGCGAGGGCGTGGGCTACTATATGCTGTCCGTCACCCTCGGCGCGGCAATCGGGCCGTTTCTGGGCATGTTTCTCACGCAGAACGCTGGATTCCAAACGTTGTTCCTCGTAGCCGCCGCCGTAGCTCTGGCTTGCTTGCTAGCCGCCACGCAGCTGCGCGTGCCGAAAAACCCTGTATCGGCCGAAACCGTGGCCCGGAAGGCGAGCGACATCGCCCGCGACGAACGCATCGAGCAGGCGGGCGGATTCCGCGTGCCCCGTCCGAGCCTGACGAACTACCTGGAATCCAGCGTGATCCCCATCGGCGCTGTTTGTGCATTGCTGTTCTTCTGCTATTCCAGCCTGCTTGCGTTCCTCACGCCGTTCGCGGCCGAAAACGGGCTCGAAACGCCCGCGAGCTTCTTCTTCGTCGTATACGCCATCGCCACGTTCGTCACGCGGCCGTTCACCGGCAAGCTGTTCGACCGCAAAGGCGACCGCGTGGTCATGGTGCCCGCGTTCATCGCCTTCATCGTCGGCATGGGACTGCTGGCCACCGTGTACCAGCCGACGGCCATGCTGATCGCGGCGGCGTTGCTGGGCTTCGGCGTAGGGACGGTTCAGGCAAGCGGCCTGGCTCTGGCGGTGCGCCTCGCCCCCGACGATCGGCTGAGCTTGGCGAACTCCACGTTCTACATCTTGCTGGACATCGGCGTGGGCGTGGGCCCGCTGCTTTTAGGCATCGTGCAGCCGCTGTGGGGCTATCGCGGCCTGTTCGAGGCCATGTCGCTAGTCGCCATCGTGGCGCTGGCAGCCTACCTTCTGGTCAGCCGCAAGAAAGGCACCATGCGCCGCAAGCTCGAAGAAGCGGAGAAACGGTAGGGCGACGGATCGTTCAGCGGCCATTTCAACGAGCGACCGTCCGCCACGATCGCCCCTCCAAGCTCTTCCGAGCCCCTTCAAACCACGGAGGCTCCGTCGCACACGACGGAGCCTCCGTTTGCATTTGGAATCTGGAGAGGATTACCCCTCGGCAGGCTGGAACGTATCTTTATCGGGCGCGAAGGACTGCATGGCCTCGATGGTGCGGGCGAACAGCTCGTCCAGCTCCCAGCCCAGCATTTCGGCGCCGGAGCGGATGACGTCGCGGCTGACACCGGCGGCGAAGCGCTTGTCCTTGAACTTCTTCTTCAGCGACTTCACCTCGAAATCCATGACGCTCTTCGAGGGGCGCATCACTACCGCCGCGCCGATGAGACCGGTCAGTTCTTCGGAGGCGAACAGGATCTTCTCCATCTGCAGCTCGGGCTTCGGCAACTCCGGGTTGAAGTCGGAGGTGTGGCTCTGGATGGCGCGGATCAGCTCGGGCGAACCGCCGGCCGCCTCGATGAGCGGCGCCGCGTAGATGGTGTGCAGCTCGGGCTCGTCGTCGTGCTCTTCCCAGTCGAGATCGTGCAGCAGCCCGACGATACCCCAGAACTCCTCGTTCTCAGGATCGAACTCGCGCGCGAAATAACGCATGGTCTGCTCAACCGTCTCGCCGTGCTCGATGTGGAACGGATCCTTGTTGTGCTCCTGCAAAAGCGCGAACGCTTCGTCGCGCGTCAGGCCGGCCTCGAGTGTCGCCATGATGCTCTCCTTCTCGTCTTCGATTGGATGCTCTTCGCTATGCTACCCCATAGGGCGCGCGAAGTCAGCATGGCAATCCGTTCGAACGCACGCCTAGAACACGATGCCGAGCGCGTTCGCCAGCAAACCCCAGATGACGCCCATCGCGTACAGCGCCACGATGATGGCGATATTCTCTTTCAGATGACGGTTCGTGCGTACCAGCACGAGCAGGCCCACGCCCGCCGACACGAGCAAGCCGGCCAACATGGCGCCCGAGCCCAGCACGCCTTCCACATACAGCTGCGCGATAACGATGCTGGCCGCACAGTTAGGCACAAGGCCCACCAGCGCTGAGCCGAACACCGACAGCGCCGGGTTCGCGCCGAGGAATTCGGCCAGCACGTCCTCGCCCACTACGGTAAGCAGGCCGTTCAAGGCAAGCGTGATGATGAAGACGAACAGGGTCACCTGCAACGTGTGCCTGACCGCGCTTTTCAGGATACCGCCTTCGCCGTCGTGGCAATGGCAATGCTCCTGCTCACATAAGTCGTGAATATGCAGCGGCATGTCGATGCGGCGCGCGATGCGAAGGCCGGCATCCACGAGGAAGCCCATGATCATGCCGATGATGATCTTCGCGCCGATGATTTTGAAAATGACGTCGGGCGGCACCTGCTCGGCGATGAAGATGGGCAGCATCTCGTCCGACGTAGAGAGGAACACCGCGAACAGCGTTCCCAACGTGATGACGCGCCCAGCCCACAGCGTCGCGGCAGCCGCGGAGAAGCCGCACTGGGGCACTACGCCAACGACGGCACCGATGAACGGCCCTGCCGCGCCGGCGCGCTGAATGGCGGCCTCGGCCTTCCCCCCCGTTTTATGCTCAAGCCACTCCATGGCCAGATACGTGACGAACAGGAACGGAATGATGTAAAGCGTGTCCTTGATCGCGTCTGCCAGCACGTCAAACGCTATATGCATGATTTCTTCCATAACAACGTATTGTAATCCAATCAAGGTTCTGTAACAGCATCGTCGCCGAACGGTCACCAAGAGACCCACGCCCCCAGAACGCGCGAAGGCCCCGCCTCCCGAGGGGGGCGGGGCCTTCGCATGCCGAAACGCCCTCCGCGAGCGCGACGCCCTATCCTCCCACAGCCTGACGCTGCAGTACTTTCGGCGATGGCGGGCTTAACTTCCGGGTTCGGAATGGGACCGGGTGATCCCCGCCTCCATGGTCGCGCTCGCGCAGGGCGTTCCCGCGCGGGCCTGTATGGCCCCGTCAGGGCCGCGGGATCCCCCCGCGCCACCCTGGCGGTTGCACAGCGCTCGTGACTTTCGATCGCGCAACCCGAGGGATATGCATGCGAAGAAGAGCTCGGGCTATTAGTACCGCTCGGCTGAGGCGCTCGCACGCCTTGCACCTGCGGCCTATCGACCAGGTGTTCTGCCTGGGCCCTTACCGGAAAGAGGACTCATCTTGGAGACGGCTTCCCACTTAGATGCTTTCAGCGGTTATCCGTGCCGGACGTAGCTAGGCAGCCGTGCCGTTGGTCGACAACTGCTGCACCAGAGGTCCGTCCACCCCGGTCCTCTCGTACTAGGGGCAGACCTCCTCAATCCTCTTGCGCCTGCGGAGGATAGGGACCGAACTGTCTCACGACGTTCTGAACCCAGCT
>OLOJ01000486.1_pt1 | contig 41196 bp, 37 predicted proteins | sample 1672251 | NCBI WGS metagenome assembly OLOJ01 (sample SAMEA3136664, study PRJEB25190) | human gut metagenome | biome: human gut; feature: human-associated habitat; material: faeces | place: Austria | collected 2013 | reverse complement strand
TATTAAAAGGTCTCCGGTTTAAATTTCCGATATATATGAATGGCAGAAATGTATTGGGTGTGGATCGGGACAACGAAAGTACAGATGAGACTGTGGTAGCACTATACCATCAAAGGCCGACTGTAGGATCCCAAAACAATCCAATATCCGGCGGGCAATAGGTGAACACGAAAAATGCAACCGTAAGCAACAGCAGGACAGCGGCTACGGCTTTCGTCGACAGAAGAGAAGACTTGTGATACCGTTTGTTTTCGACAAACAATGACAGAAGAACCTCTGCAAAATACAAAGCGATATTTAAAGCATCGTAGTTTCGGCCAAGCACACCCTGCAGCGTATAAAATCCGACCACAATCCCGCCCATTCCGGCGAGGATACCGAGAACTCTTGCCGGGAGAAACTGTTCCGGAAGCATATTGCCGCGGAGCAGCACTTCGAGGATGGTCAGAAGCAGAAACGGGAAAAACAAAAGTTTTAAATGCTCCCAGGTGGACTCATTTACAGCTGAGAATAACCCGACGACAGCGTTATCTCCGGACCATTCATAGGTGAAATGGAGAAGAACACCCAGTACAGAAATAAAAATAAAACGGAACAGATTGGTTTTTAAAGACATAGATTCCTCACGGTTTTATAATTGTTAGAAACAGTATATGAAATTTGAACAACTTTATGCAGGCATCAGCCGTTTTTTGTGAAAATATGGAAAATTCTTACGTTTTTCTTAACCCATTTGAAACCGAAAGCATACCATGGTAAAACAGGGGTAGCAAAAAAGAAGCTTGGAACCGATACTACCGGAGCACGGATTGCAGATGGTAAAGTATATTATGCGACCTATCCGGAAGGTGGAACACACATGAATAAGATGAATGTGTATCGCTGTGACCGGAACGGAAAGAATAATAAACTGTTATTCACACAGAATGTTGATGACGAAAATGGCTATATTATTCCGGAAGAATTTACTGCAAAGAAGATAACATTTGCAGTAAGTTCAGAGAAACTGTTCGGTTCCGAAGAAGATCCGGTAATAGAATATGTTTATGACTGCACCACAGAGCAGATCACAAAAGTGGAAAAATAGTTACTGTTCGCAGGGAGACCTGCGAACAGTGACAGAAAATAAATGATCATATTACATAATGATACATAAAGATAAAGTGACAGACACTTCCACCCATCACGAACAGATGGAAAATTTCATGGCTGCCGAAGTATTTGTGAAGTGCGTTAAATACCGGAAGTTTCAGAGCATAGATTACACCACCGATGGTGTAGATGATGCCGCCTGCCAAAAGCCAGCCAAACGCGGCATGTGGGAGATCTGTCCACAGCCGGGTAAATACCGGCAGACACGTCCAGCCCATGGCAATGTAAATGATGGAGGAAAACCATTTCGGACAGGTGATCCAGAGTCCTTTGATAATGATTCCTGCCACTGCAATTCCCCATACAAGAGCCAGAAGGGTATATCCAATTCTGCCGCCTAAGATGATCATGCAGACAGGGGTATAAGATCCGGCAATCAGAACGAAGATCATCATATGATCAAGCTTCTGAAAATTCCGGAGTACCTTAGCAGATACATGACAGATACTGTGATAAATGGTGCTTGCTGCGTACAATAAAACCATGCTTGTGGCAAAAATGGTCATGGCAAGCATATAGGTTGTATTTCCATGGGCTTTTATTAAAAGTGGTGAGGCTGCGATCAAAGCCATCAGGCAGCCGATAAAATGTGTGATGGCGCTTCCGGGTTCCCGAATTGTTAATTGCATGGTAAAATCTCCTTTCTTACAATGTATAAATAAAAACCAACTAATGTAGTATTAAAAACTATATCTCACATAAATAAATACTATGATATATTGGTGTGCATGTCAATGATAATTATGCATAAAAAAAAAGGAATAAAATGCCTTTTCATTGACAGAAATTCAAGGTTTGTGTATTATACGGTTAGTTGAAACTAACTTTGTGAATAGTATGAAAAGAAAGGATTTCTGATGTATGAATAAAAATAACAGGAAAGAAAAAAAAGACAATTTAAATATTTTGAAGTTTATCGGCCCCGGACTGCTGGTAACAGTCGGGTTTATTGATCCGGGAAACTGGGCATCCAATATTGCAGCCGGATCGGGATATGGATATACCCTGCTCTGGATGGTAACTCTTTCAACGATTATGCTGATTATTTTACAGCACAATGCAGCACATCTGGGGATTGTGACGGGATTGTGTCTGTCCGAGGCAGCAAGCCGTTACATAAACAGGATATTGAAGAATGTGATTCTTGTAACGGCAGTAGCCGCTGCCATTGCGACTGCGATGGCAGAGATTTTAGGAGGTGCCATTGCACTGCAGATGCTGTTCCACATTCCGGTTAAAGTGGGCAGCATGCTGATCCTTGTCGTGGTCTTGTTCTGTGAATTTACCAATGCATATAAAAGGATCGAAAAACTGATCATGATTTTTGTCTCTCTGATTGGTTTTTGCTTTTTAATTGAAATCTGTATGGTGAAAATTGACTGGGGAGCTGCCGCCACAGGATGGGTAAAACCGGTATTTCCATCGCATGCGATGCCGGTTATCATGAGCGTGCTTGGCGCGGTTGTCATGCCGCACAATCTGTTTTTACATTCGGAGATCATTCAGAGCCGGAAGTGGAATCTGAAAGAAGAAGCGGTGATTCAGAGACAATTGAAATTTGAATTTAAGGATACGCTGTTTTCCATGATCATCGGATGGGCGATTAACAGCGCCATGATTCTCATGGCGGCGGCGACGTTTTATCAGAGAGGGGAAAACCAGGTGGATGATCTGACGACTGCGGGAAATATGCTGACACCACTGCTTGGAAATGAAGCAACGGTGATTTTTGCCATTGCCCTTTTACTTGCCGGGCTTTCTTCAAGTATTACCGCAGGGATGGCGGGAGGAACGATTTTTTCCGGAATTTTTAATAAACCTTATGATATTGCGACGAAAGAAACCAGACAGGGTGTTTTGATTACGATGATTCCGGCAGCGCTTATCATTCTGCTGATCCGGTCTTCGTTTCAGGGATTGATTTATTCCCAGATGCTTCTTGCAGTACAGCTTCCGATCACTATTTTTACGCAGATTTATCTTACCTCGTCCAAAAAAGTGATGGGAAAGTATGCAAACAGTACCGGACTTAAAATGGTTCTCTGGGCAATTGCAATTGTAGTTACAGCATTAAATATCGGGCTTTTTGTGACGGGCTTTTAAAAAGACGATAGTTTTTTTAGAAATTCTCTGGGCGTCATGTGGAATTTCCGTTTAAAAACTTTATGAAAATAGGAAAGGTTGTGGAATCCTGTGGCGAGAGAGACTTCCAAAATGGAGGTGTTTCCCTGTTCAAACAGTTCTACAGCCTTTTCCAATCGAAGATTGTTGAGGTATTCCACTACGGTCATGTTCATGTGTTTTTTGAAAAAACGCATAAAGTAATATTCGCTGAAATAGCATTGGGCAGCGAGACCGGCAACCGTAAGCGGCTCGGCATAGTGCAGATGGATATAGTCCAGTACGGTTTTTAATTTTTCAGAGGCGTTTGCGGTGTCGACAGATCGTTTCCCGTCCGGGGTACGGTTCTGCAGGAGCAGGAAAATAACCTGCAGCAGTAATGCCTTAATGGCCAGTTCGTATCCCTCAACCGGATTTGCAAAGAGAGAACTGATCTGTGCAAAAATTTTGCGCAGAGATACATAAGCCGGATGGGTTGGACGGATCAGACAGGGAACCGACAGTTCTTCATTGGTCAGTGGCATCAGATAACGGGTGGAGCAGATATCGGTCGCATTTCCACCGAGAAAGTTCATGTGAAACACATAGGTTTCGGACTGGTAAAGCGCAGACTGTCCGCGGGAGACCGAGTGCAGCAGAGGCGGGATAAAAATCAGATCGTCTTTTTCCACAGCGTAGGAAGTAAGGTCGATCTGGTAGCTGGCATCTCCTTCGGTGATGAGTGTAAATTCAGCCTCTTCGTGCCAGTGCGTTGTTATGACCGGATAATCCGGCTTTAAAGAAGTGATATATTTCTGTATGGGGAAGGTCGCGTCACCGTGACGGGCATCTTCTTTCTGTTCGAGGGCAAGTGTCTGTAACCGTTTCATGGAAAATTCTCCTTTGTCTTATGAGAGCAGTATTGTGTTATAAAAAGTAAGAATTATGCAAGATAATTTTGAAATTCCAAACTATAATGACAGTATAATGTTACAGAAACAAATTGTCAAAGGACATGGAGATACAGGCGAAGGAGGACATGGACATGCAGAAAAAATGGTGGCATGACAAGGTGGCATATCAGATTTATCCAAAGAGTTTTTGCGATACAAACGGAGATGGGATCGGTGACCTGCGGGGCATTATTTCCAAACTGGACTATTTAAAGGAGCTGGGAGTTGACATTATCTGGCTTTCTCCAATCTATAAGTCCCCGTTTGTGGATCAGGGCTATGATATTTCGGACTATTATGTAATCGCTGAAGAATTCGGAACGATGGAGGAATTCGACGAACTGCTTGCGGAGGCCAAAAAGAGAGATATGTATCTGATTATGGATCTGGTTGTCAATCACTGCTCCGACAAGCATGAATGGTTTCAGAAAGCACTGGCGGATCCGGACGGACCGTATGCCGATTATTTTTATTTCCGGAAGGGAAAGAATGGAAATCCACCGAGCAATTACCGTTCTTATTTCGGGGGAAACTGCTGGGAGCCGGTACCGGGATCGGACAAATATTATTTCCATATGTTCGCAAAGGAGCAGCCGGATTTAAACTGGGAAAATCCAAAACTGAGGGAAGAAATCTACCGGATGATCAACTGGTGGCTGGACAAAGGACTGGCAGGTTTTCGGATTGATGCGATCATCAATATTAAAAAAGATCTGGCATTTCCGGATATGGAGCCGGATGGTGACGATGGACTGGCAAGCTGTTGGCGTATGGTCGAAAATGTAGAAGGTGTCGATGAGCTGCTTGAAGATTTAAAGAATCATACATTTGCTAAAAAGGATGCATTTACGGTAGGGGAAGTATTTAACATTGGGGTGGAAGACCTGCCGGACTTTATTGGAGAAAATGGACATTTTTCTACAATTTTTGATTTCAGCGCCCATATGCTCAGTGACGGGGAACACGGATGGTACGATGCGCCACCAATTTCTTTTGATGCGTGGAAAAAAGCAATCACAGATTCCCAGATGCGGGTACAGAATGTCGGGTTCGAGGCAAATATCATTGAAAATCACGATGAGCCGCGCGGCGTTTCCCGTTTTCTGCCGGATTATGCGCAAAATGCGGACGGGGCAAAGATGCTTGGTACAGTAAGTGTTCTGCTGCGTGGAATTCCGTTTATTTATCAGGGGCAGGAGATTGGCATGCAGAATGCCAGATGGAACAGTGTGGATGAATTCGATGATATCAGTACCAAAGACCAGTACAGGGTGGCGCGTGAGGCCGGACTTTCGGATGCAGAAGCACTTGCCGTATGTTCGGTCATGAGCAGGGACAATGCACGGACGCCGATGCAGTGGAAGGATGCGCCGCAGGCGGGCTTTACCTCGGGAACTCCATGGCTGAAAGTCAATGATAATTATCCGGTGATCAATGTGGAAAAAGAGGAAGAGCAGCCGGATTCGGTTCTGCATTATTACAGAAAACTTATCGCATTGCGCAAATCTGGGGAATATCGGGAGTTGTTTACTTATGGAAAATTTGAGCCGGCATATGAGAATGCAGATCACGTAATGGCATATTACCGCATCCTGCAGGGGCGCCGGGTTCTGGTAGCGGCAAATTTTGGAACAGATACCATAGAACTGGATTGGGAAGTTCCGGCAAAAAAGGTACTTTTATCAAATAAAAAACGAACAAATGCTGAAAATAAGCTGATTTTAGAGAAATGTGAAGTGTTTGTGACGGAATGTAAATAGCGTTGCAATCTTATCGGATTTTGATATAATGAGAGCATACACGAATGTCTGTTTGGGGAGAGGAAAGGTATGCCGCAGTATATCGCAATTGATCTGAAATCATTTTATGCATCCGTAGAATGTGTGGAGCGTGGACTTGATCCGCTGACCACCAATCTGGTGGTGGCGGATGAAAGCCGCACGGAAAAAACCATCTGCCTGGCAGTTTCTCCATCCCTGAAAAAATATGGGATTCCGGGAAGGGCCAGGCTTTTTGAAGTGGTTCAGAAAGTAAAACAGGTAAACCGCAGCCGAAAAACCGGTGAGCCGGAATTGTCGTACATTGCGGCACCTCCGCGGATGGCACTTTATGTGGAATACAGTACGCGGATCTATGATATATATCTGAAATATGTGGCGCCGGAAGATATTCATGTATATTCGATTGATGAAGTGTTTATGGACGTGACACATTATCTGAAAACCTATGGAATGACAGCTTATCAGCTGGCGCAGACTATCATTCTGGATGTGCAGGATCACATTGGGATCACGGCCACTGCCGGGATCGGAACCAACTTGTATCTGTGCAAAATCGCAATGGATATTGTGGCAAAGCACATCGATGCGGATGAAAACGGTGTGCGCATTGCCCAGCTGGATGAAAAAAGTTACCGTAAACTGCTTTGGGACTACCGGCCGATCACGGATTTCTGGCGTGTCGGACCGGGATATGCGAAGAAACTGGCAGAAAACGGAATGTATACCATGGGAGATGTGGCGCGCTGCTCCATCGGAAAAGAAACAGATTATTATAATGAAGATCTGCTTTACAAACTGTTTGGTGTGAATGCAGAGCTTTTGATTGATCATGCCTGGGGGTACGAACCGTGCACGATTGCACAGATCAAAGCGTATCGTCCGCAGGCGAACAGTTCCGGATCGGGACAGGTATTGCAGTGTCCGTACCCGGCAGATAAAGCAAGGATTGTTGTGCAGGAAATGACAGACCAGCTGGTACTGGATCTGGTGGAGCATGGATTCGTGACGGATCAGATAGTGCTGACGGTTGGCTATGATATCGAAAATCTGACAGACCCGGTGCGGGCAAAAAGATATCACGGGGAAGTGACTACGGATCGTTACGGAAGAAAGATTCCAAAGCATGCGCATGGGACGGCAAATTTGCAAAATCATACATCTTCTGCCATTACGGTAGTAGAAAAAACACTGGAATTATATGACAGAATTATAAATCCGGATCTTTTGATCCGCAGGATCTATGTTACGGCATGCCATGTACGCACAGAGCAGGAGGCACAAAAAGAACAGATTTATGAGCAGATGAGCCTGTTTGATTTTGCGGAAGAAACCGAGGAACAGAAGGCACAAAAGCAGGCATTGCAGAAGGAAAAACAGATGCAGAAAGCCATGCTTTCCATTAAGCAGCGTTATGGGAAAAATGCCATTTTAAAAGGAACCAATTTCAAAGAAGGGGCAACCATGCGGCAGCGCAACGGACAGATTGGAGGACATCGGGCATGAACCGGCTGGAAAATACGCATCGTTATGATGACATCATAGATCTGCCGCATCCGGTTTCGAAAAAGCATCCGCAGATGCCATCGGAAGACCGGGCCGCACAGTTTTCTCCGTTTGCAGCATTGACCGGTTATGAACGCGCCATCCGGGAAAAAGAAATGCAACATGAGGAACGGATGATGCTCGGGGAGGGCATCAGCAGGGAAACTTATGATTCAGAATAAGGACAACATATTTTTTATGATTAAATTCATACGATATACTAAGCAGGAAATTTGTGTGGTATGAAATGGCAGACAAAAAACAATGGAAAAGATATGTGGGGTATGCACTGTTTCTTTTCCTGTCATACAGCATTGGAAACGCAGCGGCTGTTGTAAGTACAATGACACTGCAGCCGGAGAAAGTGGAGAAAGAAATGAAAACAGTTGCAATTACCTTTGATGACGGGCCGAATCCGGAATATACACCGAAATTGCTGGACGGATTAGAAAAACGTGGTGTAAAAGCCACTTTTTTTCTGCTGGGAGAAGAGGTAAAACAGTATCCGGATGTCGTCAGACGGATGCATGATGACGGACATCTGATCGGTGTTCATTCTTATAAACATGTTAATTTTAAGGAAGTGGGCACGGCATGCACTTTGCAGCAGATTGAAAAAACACAGAAGGCGATTTATGATGTGACGGGAGAATATGCAGGATATATCCGTCCACCTTACGGATGCTGGCAGAAGGAACTGGATGCGCAGGTAAATCTGATCGAAGTACTGTGGAATGTAGATCCGCGGGACTGGGCAACGACCGATGCGGATACTGTGGTTCAGAGAGTTCTAAAGGATACTAAGCCGGGGGACATTATTCTGCTTCACGATGCTTCGGCGTCATCTGTACAGGCGGCATTTACGGTCATAGATACCTTGCAGAAACAGGGATATTCGTTTGTCACGGTCGAGGAGCTTTTGTTAGAGTAGCATACTTGAATGTTCCGGTGATCTCGTGGTAAAATAACTAGCAGACCTAATCATTACAAGCTGAAAAAGAAGGAATAAAAAATGAGTAACGATAAATTTGACACGGCACGGCAGGTGCTTCGTCAGCAGAAATTAACAGGAGAACGCGCACTGTTTCAGTCTGAAAATCTGGCGGTATATGACAGTGTGTTTGAGAATGGGGAATCCCCGTTGAAGGAGAGCAGCAGTCTTTATCTGGATAATTGTCTGTTCCGGTGGAAATATCCGCTCTGGTATTGCAAACATGTCGATGTAAAGGAATGTACCTGGTTTGACATGGCGCGGGCCGGGGTATGGTATACCGATGATATTTCGGTAAGAGATTCCATTGTAGAAGCACCAAAAAATTTCCGCCGTTGCAGGGGAGTAACCCTGACAAATGTAAATTTCCCGAATGCAGAGGAAACCCTCTGGAACTGTACCGATGTAAACCTGTCCTATGTGCAGGCACACGGGGATTATTTTGCCATGAATTGTAAAAATATGCAGCTGGATCATTTTGAACTGGTTGGAAATTATTCATTTGATGGTGTGGAAAACATGGAGATCCATCATGCACGCATGCTTTCCAAAGATGCATTCTGGAACAGCAATCATGTTACTGTGTATGACAGTTTTATTTCGGGAGAATATCTGGGATGGAATGCCAGAAATCTTACACTTGTCAACTGTACGATTGAGAGCCTGCAGGGCATGTGTTATATAGAAAATCTGAAAATGGTGAACTGTAAATTGATTAATACGACACTGGCATTTGAGTATTCCACGGTGGATGCACAGATTGTAAATACCGTGGACAGTGTGCTCAATCCTTCCGGCGGAATCATCCGGGCGGATAAGATTGGAAAACTGATTTTGGAAAAAGACAAGGTAGATCCAGGGAAAACCACAATTATATGTACAGAAGATGAAGGGGAGGGACAACGATCATGAAAGCAAGTCACAGAAAAGACGTCATTATTGCCAGAATTATTTTTGCCATAATCTGCGCAGCACTGCTCGCAGGAATTATATCACTTATCGTATGGCTTCATGGGCGGAATGCAGGGAAAAACCAGACACCGGAAACGGAAATCACAAATAATGCACCGCCGGCAGACAACAGCAATCTGCCACCGGTAACGGAACAGCCGCTGGACGAAGACGGACAGAGTGTATGGACAAGCACGGATGGCGTAAATTTCCGTGCAGAGCCGAATACAGACAGTGAAATTCTTACCGTTCTCGTGACGGGAACGAAGCTGACACTGCTGGGAGAAGAAAACGGATGGGTGCAGGCAGAATATAACGGACAAAAAGGATATGTCAGTTCAGACTATGTTACCGATCAGGAACCGGATACAACAACGCAGGAAACAGAGTAACGGAAAGGGGAAACAATGAGTACAGCAGGAAAAATTATGTCCTTCCGACAGGATGGAAATGAGATTTGTGTGAAGTATGAACAGCAAAAACTGGTGGTGAAAGCCATAAGGGATGATATTGTCAATATTTTTGTGCCTTACAGAACAAAGGAACATTATTCTAAGGCCATTGATGGAGACAAGGCGGTTGCGACAGAACTGACGGTAGAGCAAAAAGGAGAAGATCTGGTAATTGCAACCGATAAGATCCGGATGCAGTTTGGAGAAAATCTGGAAATGGTGATTACGAGACCGGACGGGACTCCGCTTGTCCGGACACACCGGCAGGGCAGAAGTGTTTGCGGGAAAGTCAGTGAGCAGATGAAACAGATTCTGGAGTCGGAAGGGCATGATACGTCGAATCTGGGCGCACATGATTATCCGGTACAGATGATGTTTGATCTGGACGAGGGGGATGATTTTTACGGTCTGGGTGATAAGACCGGATTCCTGAATAAAAAAAATTATGAGTATGAGAACTGGAATTCCGATATTCCACAGGCACACAATGAGGACTATCATGCGCTGTACAAGTCGATTCCGGTGCTCTTTTGCAAGAAAAAGAATGACGTATATGGCATGTTTTTTGATAATACGTTCCACAGCTATCTCAATCTGGGCAAAGAAAATCCAGAATATTATTTTTACGGCGCGGATGATGGCAATCTGGATCTGTACTTCCTGGGTGGAGAAAAACTGACGGATCTGATTGAAGAATATACATATCTGACCGGGCGGACACCGTTGCCGCAGCGATGGACGCTTGGATACCAGCAGAGCCGCTGGGGCTATCAGTGCGCAGAAGATATCCGTGATGTGGCAGAACATTTCCGTGATCTGGATATTCCGTGTGATGCCATCCATTTTGACATTGATTATATGGATGGGTATCGTGTGTTTACATGGAATGATGCAAAGTACGGAAAACCTGGGGATCTGATTGCGGAAATAAAAAAACAGGGCTTTAAAACGGTAACGATCATTGATCCGGGAACCAAAGTCGATCCGGACTATTTTATGTGTAAAGAAGGCGAAGAGAACGGATATTTTGCGACCGATACACAGGGAACTACCTATGTCAATGAGGTTTGGCCGGGAGATGCAAATTATCCGGATTTTGGACGCCGCAAAGTACGCGACTGGTGGGGAAAACACCATAAGTTTCTGGTCGACATCGGTGTGGACGGTGTATGGAATGATATGAATGAGCCGGCAAGTTTCCGTGGCGAGCTGCCGCAGGATGTTGTATTTCATGATGAGGAGCGTACGACAAATCATGCGGAAATGCACAATGTATATGGACATTATATGAGCCGTGCGACCTTTGAGGGACTGCAGAAACTTTCCGATAAGCGTCCGTTTGTTATCACACGTGCAGCGTATGCAGGAACACAGAAATATGCGACCGTGTGGACCGGAGATAATCAGAGTCTGTGGTCGCATCTGCAGATGATGGTGCCGCAGCTGTGTAATCTCGGTATGAGCGGATTTGCGTTTGCCGGAACCGACATTGGCGGATTCGGTGCGGATACGACCCCGGAACTTCTGACCCGGTGGATCGAGGCTGCCGTATTTTCTCCGCTGTTTCGAAATCATTCCTGTCAGGGAACACGCAGACAGGAGCCGTGGCAGTTTGATGATCAGGTGGTGGGAATCTATCGAAAATATGTAAAGATGCGTTATCGTTTCCTTCCGTATCTGTATGATCTGTTTTATCAGGGAGAACAGACCGGACTTCCGGTTATGCGTCCTCTGGTTCTGCATTATCCAAAGGACCCGGAAACCTATAACCTCAATGGGGAGTTCCTGGTAGGAGAAAATCTCCTCGTTGCCCCGGTATTGGAGCAGGGAGCCACGAAGAAAATGGTGTATCTGCCGGAAGGGGAGTGGTATGATTACTGGACCGGAGAGAAAATTACCGGAGGAAAGTATTTCCTGCGGGATGCACCGATTGATTTGTGCCCGATGTACCTGAAAGAAGGAACGATGATCCCGATGTATGAAAAAATGGCGTATGTTGGAGAAAAGCCGTACCGTACGCTGTATCTGCTGACAACTCCGGGAGAGGCTTCTTACGATCATTTTCAGGATAATGGAGAGGACTATGCCTACCGTAAGGGTGTGTATAATTTATATCATTTCCATAAGAATGCACAGGGAGTACTGGAAACGGAAATGCGGCACAAAAATTATCCGGAATACGAGCAGATATGCTTAAAAATAGTAGGAAAATAAGAACAAAAAACCGTTGCATGGCATAGTCTATAATGATGACAGGATGGAGCATGCAAGTGGATTATTCAAACGATTTTTACCCAAAGATTCCGTTTTATATGACATATCCGATGCAGAGTATGTATCTGACAGAGATGGAATATGAAAAAGATATGGAACGAATGAAACAGTACTATCCGGCAGAGACAAAAGAGATCATGGAGCTGGTGGAACAGAGGCTTGACCAGCTGGAATATGAGGGAAGCCGCATCTACGATGAGGAACCGGACCGCCTGATGATACAGATGGAGATTGATGGAATTTACCGGAAGCTGTCCGAAGTGCAGAAAAAGAAAGAGAACCGGATCGAAGGAAACATGCAGGCGGCATCATATTTCGAAATGGTTCCGGCTTCTATCGCCGGAGAAACTATGACAACACAGGAACGGGAATGTGGGAATCCGTGGCTTTGCAGTATGATCGGTGTGCTGTTTGGTGCGGAAATGTGCAAACGGCGCTGCCGGCATCGCAGATGCAGGAGATGGATGTAACGGCAGAAATTACAGCCATAGTTAAGAAGGAAAAGATAAATGAACAGGAAAGTAATTAAACCAGTGGTGCTGTCAGGGCTTTTTCTGGCAGCACTGATTGTTTTCAGTATCATAACCAATCAGGATAATAAAGATATGACAACGGCGATGAAGGAGGCAACCCTTCCCATCGTCCAGTTTTATGAAGAAAATAACAGCGTGGCACAGCTGCACGGATACGTATCGGAAATGAATATTACAAAGATGCGGGATGGAATTGTGCCGGTAGACCATACACGACTGCTTCCGCTGAAAATTAATACATATGGACAAAAAATCAGAGGCATTGCTTATGAAATCCGGAGTCTTGATGATTCCCGGCTGGTTGCAAAGGGAGATGCACAGGGGATCAAAGAAAAAAATAATGAAATCTCTGCAAACCTGAAAATCCAGAATATCCTCGGAAAAGGGGAAGAATATGAACTGATTGTTATTCTTGCTTCAGGAAAAAATAAGATCCGGTATTACACCCGGCTGATGCAGACACAAAACGATGATACTCAGGCATGTATGGATTTTGCACTGCAGTTTCATGAATATACATTCCGGGATGATGCAAATAAATTTATTCCGAAATATATGGATGCGGCAACAGGCGATACCAGTACACTCAATTATGTGGATTTAAGCTGTACCTTAAACCAGATTACCTGGGCAGATTTAAAACCAGAGCAGATGGGAGAACTCGAGGCATCTTTCAAGGAAATCAATGATTCCTATGATGTGATCACACTCCGGTATGTGGTGACCACCAAAGGAACCGGTGGGGAAACCGAGTATTATAATGTGGAAGAATATTATCGTCTGCGTATGACGGAATCCCGTATGTATGTCTTAAATTTTGAGCGTACTTTAAATCAGATTTTCCGTGGGGAAAACCGGTTTATTACAGATAATAATCAGATCCAACTTGGCATACGTGACAAAAATATTGAATATGCTGTAAGTGAGACCGGAGATGTGATCGCGTTTGTACAGCAGGGAGAACTCTGGTGCTTTGACCGTGTAAATAATAAGATTGTACAGGTATTCAGTTTCCTTGGGGCAGAGGGGATCAATGCGAGGGATAACTGGGATCAGCATGATATCAAAATTGCCCGTGTGGATGAAGCGGGAAGTATTGATTTTGTTGTATATGGATATATGAACCGTGGGGATCATGAAGGCGAAGTGGGCACGGCAGTATATCATTATGATGGTCTGGTACACACTATAGAGGAAGAAATTTTTATCCCGTCGGATGTTTCCTATGAAATACTCAAAGCACAGATGGGGCAGTTAATGTATGTGAACGAAAAGGGGACATTTTACCTGATCATGGATCAGAAACTTTACAGTATAGATACGGACAAGCGGACTCCGGAAGTGCTTGTGAAAGATCTGAAAGAAAGCTGTTATAAAGTGTCGGAATCGAATCAGTATTTTGCGTGGGTAGACAGCGACAAAGAATACAAAAGCGATGTGATTCACCTGATGAATTTGAAAAATGCTTCTGTCTATGATATCAAGGCAAAAAAGGGAGCGTATATTCTTCCGCTTGGGTTTATCGATGAAGATTTTATTTACGGAGCAGCAAAGAAAGATAAGGTGATGGTTGCAGCAGCGGGAAATACGGTTTTCCCGATGAAAAATTTAACCATCATGGATACTTCCGAAAATTCACACAGTATCTTAAAGACGTATGAACCGTCCAGGGGAAGTATCGGTTCCATTTCGGTGGAGGATTATACAATTACCATTCATCTGATCAAAAAGTCCGGCGGACATTATGTGGCTGCAGGAACCGATGCGATCATGAACCGTGAGGGAGACACGGAAGAAAAAGTTACCGTGGGATCAACCGTGACAGATCGCAAGGAAACACAGTACCAGCTTATGATGAAAAATGGGGCAGATGCATCCAAAATTAAAATGCTGACTTCCAAATCTGTTTTACTCGAAAATCCGCGTGATGTTTCCGTGAAAAATAAGGAGTCGCAGGAATACTTTTATGTGTACAAAAAAGGTGATGTGCTGTTTGCAACCGATGAGATCGCGGATGCCATCGTCTGCGCCAATAATCATATGGGGGTTGTGGTGGATTCCAAGCAGCAGTATGTATGGATGCGTGCGCGTAAATCGGCGCAGACGGCATTTAGCAGCCTGAAAGTAAACGATGCGGATAAGAGTTCATCATCCGTGGTTCAGGCGGTCAGTGCCATGCTTAATTACAGAGGAAACGGGCTCAGTGTAAAAGAACTCATTGACAATGGAGGAACCCCGAAAAGCGCGATTGAAAATACATTAAAAGATTCAGTTGTTCTTGATATATCCGGCTGCACAGTAGAGGAGATTCTGTTTTATGTCAGCAAGGGCAGCCCGGTATTTGCAATGACCGGAACAGACAGTGCCGTATTAGTGACGGGATATACCTCTGGAAGCATTTATTATTATGATCCGCAGACCCATTCCACGAGGTCAAAAAGTTATAAAGATGCGGATGACTGGTTCCGGAAAGCAGGATACATTTTCTTTACTTATTTGGACCGTTAATTTTCATTGTAAAAATGAACAATTAAGGACAAGGTTTTATGGATGATTCGTGAAGATTTAACAGAAATAAAGTTCGTATATTGCAATTCCTGGATAAGTGAGATATATTTGAGAATGAGTTATATAGTTTTGGAAAGGGAGAGCGTATGAGTAAGAAAAATGTGATCGTTTCTAATGTGTCAGAAGGACACGACAATCCAATCGCAGAACTTGTTCAGGTAGCATGTCAGTTCGACAGCGATATTATGTTGGAGAGCGATAACCGCAGAATTAATGCAAAGAGCATTATGGGAATTATGGCGTTTAATCCATCCGATGGAATGTCGGTTGATATTGTGACGGAGGGTGCCGATGAAGAAGCAGCACTTGATGCAATTGAAAAATTTTTAGTATGTGAATAATTCTGGTTAGGAGGAATCGTTATGCAGGAGAAGAAGTTAAACAAAGCAGTTTCTGACGTGAAGCTGATGAAGACACCAGAGGGAAAGACAGAAGTTAAAAATGCGGTTAAGGATGCTACAAAAAAAGTAGAATCAAAAGTCGGGGATGTTGCTGAGGCAGCAGCAAAGAAAGCAGAAGTTGTAGAAGAGAAGGCAAAAGAAGTTGCAAAGGCAACAACAAAGGCTGTTGTTGAGAAGGCAGAACCTGTTGTGAAGAAAGCTGCAACGAAAGCAAAGGCTGCTACAAAGGCAAAGAAAGAAAAACAGCCGGCAAAGACCGAAATCATTGTTCAGTATCAGCAGAATGCTGCAAATCTTGGAGAACTTGAGGATAAGGTAAAGAAACAGTTTGTAGCTGAGGGACATCGTGCCGGATGCATTAAGACATTAAATATTTATGTAAAGCCGGAAGAGTACAAGGCATATTATGTAATCAATGACAAGTTCTTTGGAAGTGTAGATCTCTTCTAAGCGAGTTTTATTACCCATACATGATATAAATAAAGGACGACTGCAGATGCAGCCGTCCTTTTTACGTGGTATGAGACAGGATATTCATAAAAAAGAGTATAAAAAAAGAAACCGGATAAACAGTTTCTTTAAAAGAGCGGGTGATGGGAATCGAACCCACGTATCCAGCTTGGAAGGCTGGTGTTCTACCATTGAACTACACCCGCATGTAGTCGGGGTGACAGGATTCGAACCTGCGACCTCCTGGTCCCAAACCAGGCGCTCTAGCCAAGCTGAGCCACACCCCGATATGCTGTTTTGCCGTTTCGTTTTTGTTGCCTCACCGAAGCGACTCCGATATAATATCACCCTATTCCATACTTGTCAACACTTTTTTACATTTTTTTGAAATTAATTTTTCAAATGCGATACATCCGGCGTTTTTACAATGTTTTCGATAACCTGAAATAACAGTTTTACTGACTCCTTAAATGATTTATTAACCGCACTTTCTGCTGTAGGAAATCTGAACGGACAGCTATGTCATGGTTGCCGGCGGCCGGAAGACCGATCACGTGCTCAAGTCTGTATACAGGCATGCTCAAAAGGACAAGAAAGAGGTGCGGTTTTGCAAGAAAAAAGGCGGTTTTATCACAAACCGCCTTTTAGTGGACTAGACGGGAGTCGAACCCGTGTCCGAAATACAATTCCCTGTCCTTCTACGAGTGTAGTTTATTATTTAACATTCCCTCTGCCACACGATAACAAACAACCTTGTGGTTTCAGTAGCTTCATGATACGCCCGATGGCTCAAAGCTTTGCCAACGTCGTTTCTCACATAGTCGAAGCCTGGGTCCTAAAGTGTGAGTGCTCTAGGTCAGACTGCTGCCATTAGGCAGCGTATGCTAAATTATCTTCAGCGTTTAATTTTAATTTGGCCATTTAACGCATCGCCATACGACTCGCTTCTCCAGCTGCATGTACCCCGTCGAAACCTTTACTAGCCCATATTCAATTTTTTTGCGGGGTACATGCAGCTACGCTCCATGTTCTCCGCTCCGCTTCGGTCCGCCCAAAGCCAAGGTCCACCGGACCTTGTGGGCCCCGTCGAAACCTTTACTAGCCCATATTCATTTTTTGCTAACCAAGATTTCTGATTTTGAAATCTCTCTGTGCCTCTCGCTTTTGGTCCTTCTTGGCTATGTCTGCTCTCTTATCATAAAGCTTCTTACCTTTGGCAAGTGCTATCTCTACTTTGACCAGACTCCCCTTAAAGTATACCTCCACCGGCACAATTGTGAAACCCTTTTCCTTCATCTTTGATGAAAGCTTTTCGATTTCCTTCTTGTGGAGCAAAAGCTTTTTAGGTCTGAGTGGATCCTTGTTGAAGATATTTCCCTTCTCATATGGTGTGATATGCATGCCATACAGGATAATCTCACCGTTCTCAATACGGATGAACGACTCCTTTATGCTGCCCTTTCCCATTCGAAGTGACTTCACCTCAGTTCCTGCAAGTGAAATACCGGCTTCGTATTTCTCAAGCAAAAAGTAATCGTGATAGACCTTTTTGTTGTTGGCTATTAATTTCTTTGGTTCCTTAGCCATGTCGGTATCTCCTTTCCTCAAACTGCTTTACAATACTAACACATTTTTTTACAATTGCCAATATATAAAACGCAAATTATTGTAAACCGCTGGTTCACATTTCTGTTTATTTACACTATATAATATATTATGACATCTTTTTCAATAAATCTATCGCACAGCGACCGACAAATAACAGATAATCAAATAAGTATTTTTAATATCATAAAAAATTTCGTCATTATTGTCATATTATTCCGCCGGTTTAAAATCAATTGTACGCATAATTTTGTCAGTACTGTCCACAACAACCTTGATTTTTTGTCCAAGCTTGTATCTCTTATTGGTGGCTGTACCGGCTAGCTCATAGGTATCCTCGTAAAACTCATAGAAATCATCTGTCAGGTCTGTCACGCGCACAAGACCCTCAACTGTATTTGGAAGCTCCACGAAAAAGCCCCACTCCGTGACACCTGATATAACTCCTTCAAAGCATTCACCAATATGATTTGACATGTATTCACATTTTTTAAGCTTGACTGTTTCACGCTCTGCCTCTTCTGCACGTCGTTCGGTCTCACTTGCCTGCTTTGCAACAGCATCGAGTATAGACTCATAGTGCTCCCTTCGGTTATCATTCATCCTGCCGCGGATATTTTCCTTGATGATACGGTGTATCTGCAAATCAGGATATCTGCGGATTGGTGATGTAAAGTGACAATAATAATTTGCCGCCAGTCCAAAATGTCCTGTACATGCTGTTGTATACCTCGCCTGCTTCATAGAGCGCAGTGTCAGTCTGCTTATCAGCGATTCCTCGTCTGTGCCCTCCACCTTCATCAAAAGCTTCTGAAGCTCCTTTGGGTGTACCTCATCAGTTCCAATATGAAGCGTATAGCCAAAATTATTGATAAATGTGGAAAGCTTTGCGATTTTTTCTGAGTCCGGCTTGTCATGTGTTCTGTATACAAAAGGTATTTCCTGCCAGAAATAATCCTCAGCCACAGTTTCATTTGCTATAAGCATAAAATCCTCAATGAGCTTTGTTGCCACATTTCTGTCATACGGCTTTATATCTATCGGATGACCATCTTCATCGAGCACGACTTTAGTCTCCGGAAAATCAAAGTCTATAGAACCTCGTTTCATTCTCTTTTTGCGTAGAATTGCTGCAAGCTCTGCCATTTTTTCAAACATAGGCACAAGCTCCTTATATTCTTCAATCACAGCGGCATCCTTATCTGCAAGAATCTTTTTTACATTTGTGTATGTCATCCTGCGGTTTGTCTTTATGACTGTCTCTGCAATCTTATGATCTATAACTTCACCCTTTTTATTTATTGTCATAATGCATGAAAGAGCCAGCCTGTCACATCCCTCATTCAAGGAGCATATGCCATTTGAAAGCTCTCTTGGAAGCATCGGAATTACTCTGTCTACAAGATAAACCGATGTTCCTCTCTTAAGTGCCTCCACATCAAGGGCACTGTGTTCCTGCACATAATTCGACACATCTGCTATGTGTACTCCAAGTACATAATTGTCGCCATCCATGTATAAAGACACGGCATCATCAAGATCCTTTGCATCCTCTCCGTCAATCGTAACCATCATCCAGTCGCGTAAATCCATCCTGCCGGCCATATCCGCAGGTGTCACATCCTTTGCCACATTCTGCACCTGATGCATGATTTTCTCCGAAAAATCCACCGGCAGATCATAAGCCTTTACTATAGAAAGAATATCCGTACCCGGGTCATCTATATGTCCGATTATTTCAACAACCTTGCCCTCCGGCTTTTTGCCCTTTTTACCATAGCTTGTGATTTCAACCACTACCTTATGGCCCGACATAGCACCCTTTGAGCGCTCCTTTGGTATGAAAATATCTGTGCCAAATCTGGTATTGTCAGGCACTGCAAAACCAAAATTATCACTTGCCTCATAGGTGCAGACTACCTGCTTCATGCCTCGCTCTATGACGGAAACAACCTTTCCCTCCTTGCGGCGTCCTGTTGTGACAGGTGAGATTGTAATCTCAACAGTATCCATGTGCATCGCACCATTTACATACTCTGCCGGGATAAAAATATCATCAGGCTCTCCCTCCACAGTGACAAAGCCAAATCCCCTTTGATGCGCTGTGAATACGCCGACTGTCTTTTTGATTTCCGACTTTGAATATTTCCCGCGCTTTGAGAGTGTTATCCTTCCCTCTGCCTGCAAATCCAAAAGAATCTGTTCAAGCTGAGGTCTGTCCTCTTTTTTTACTCCTAGTACTATGCAAAGTTCCTTGATTTTCATCGGAACATACATGTCATCACACATGAAGTCATAGACCATCTTTTTTCGTGTTTCATATTTATCTATATTACTCATTATCTCTCCTTTTCGTTGCCCCATCTGATTTCAAATGCACAGACTTTAAATAAAATTTCCTCCATTGACATTTTCATCCTATGAATGTTGATTTTATATCACATCAACCTGCAACGAAAACCTCGAATTTCATCATCTGGATGTTGATGCGATAAAAAAGACTGCCGATTTCTCGACAGTCTAAGTATTTACCATATTCCCATATTTAAAGCAATTGAAATAATAAAGAAAAGAACAACACATACAATGGTCGCCTTAACCAGACGTCCTTCCTTTGAACGTCCCTTGTTCTTGCCCCAATATGTATCAGCAACTCCGGCGATAGTGCCAAGTCCTGCTGACTTACCCTCCTGGAAAAGAATAACTATAGTAATTACTACACTGACGATTATAAATAATACCGATAAAACAATTTTTAAAGTTGCCACGATAAGACCTCCTAATTTCAATTCTAAATAACAGAACTAATATACTACGTTTTTATTGCACAGTCAAGAGTTTTATACTGTATGTAACAGATTTTCACACTTTATGCAATGGCTATCTTGCTCTTACAGTATGGACATTCCTTTGTGTCAGGCTCTTTTTCCTCTTTGTGTCCAAATCTCTCTCCTGCAGCATTCATAGTCTTTACTATGCAAAATACGATGAGTGCCATGATAAGGAAATTGACTACTGCGGTAAGAAACTTTTCATCACTAGTATCCTTTCTTTTTGCTCTCTTCTTTTGATAATCTAAACCATTTTTAATATTATACATTTTTCCATTTTATTTTACAAGAAAATACATTATAATATAATTAAAAAAAGAAACAACTTTATATTTAGGAGATTTTTATGAAGTGCATACTGTATAAAAAAGCACTTCCACTCATATTATTATCATGCCTTTTGCTTGGTGCATGCGGTAATTCCAAAAATGACAGTGTATCTAAGGAGCCTCTTTCCCATACTTCTACCGAAAAGGGCACCTGGGACTCTGCTCCAAAGGTGCTTACTCCAACTGCCGACGGCACACAAACCTATACATGTGATGTAGCCAGTATCGATGCTTCAAACAGCGGCAGCGGCTATATCATAGTGAATTATCACGGTTCTAATCAAAAGGTCAAGCTTCAGATAACCGGGCCTGACAGTGTCACGTACACCTTTGATCTGCATGGAGGAAATGAAGTGTTTCCTCTGGTTGCTTCAAGTGGTTCGTATACTGTAACCGTATTTGAAAATGTTGAGGGGACACAATATGCCACCGTGCTGTCGCAGGTGATTTCTGTCTCCATCACCGATGAATTTGGACCGTATCTGTACCCTAACCAGTATGTAAATTTCACTGCCGATTCTCCGGCTGTGAAGGAAGGCAGCTCACTGGCGTACTACTGCAGCAGCGATACTGAGGTCGTGGAAAGTGTATACAATTATATCATTTCAAACTTCAAATACGACTATGACAAGGCTAAAAATGTCAAAAGCGGCTATCTGCCTGATGTGGACAAGGTCTTTACCGAAAATACCGGTATATGCTTTGACTATGCGGCAGTCATGGCCACTATGCTAAGGACTCAGGCTATTCCCACACGTTTAGAGGTAGGATATGTCGGTGAAGAATATCATGCCTGGATCAGTACTTATATAAAGGACAAGGGCTGGATAAACGGCATCATCGAGTTTGATGGTACCTCATGGAACATGCTGGATCCAACATTTGCATCTACCAGTGATTCGCCAAAGAAGTTCATAGCACAAAAAAGTGATTACATTACCAAATACGTCTATTAGGAGGACATAAATGTCTAGAAAATCCAAGATTTTAAGCAATGCAGAGCTTTCTGCCTTCTGTCAGCAGATTTCTCTTATCATAGCAGCCGGGCTTCCTACATACTATGGTGTTTCCATATTATGTGATGAAGCACCTGATAAGCAGACACATGATCTGCTTGAGCAGATATATAAGCCAATGGAGCTTGGTGCAACGCTTCACAGTGCACTTAAAGATACAGGATACTTTCCAAAATATATGATAAATATGATACAGCTGGGTGAAGAAACCGGCCGTCTTGAAGAGGTCTTAAACTCACTCTCAAAGTACTATGACCGCGAAGACGAAATAGCTTCAGGCATCAAAAGTGCCGTTGCCTATCCTCTCGTGCTTTCTGCCGTGATGATTGCCGTTATTGTCGTAATGATTGCCAAGGTTTTACCTGTATTCTCACAGATATATGCAGAGCTTGGAAGTGAGCTTACCGGCACCGCTGCCGTGCTCATGAAGCTCAGTGAATACATCAACAGATATCTGCTTATCATTATAGCTGTCATGCTCTTTGTCGCACTGGTTCTTTTTATATTTTTTAAAACACGCTTCGGAAAAAAGTTCCTTATGAAAACTGCTCTTTCCATGTCAATCGCATCCAGCCGCTTTGCAAACTGCATGTTTTTAGCACTCTCAAGCGGACTCGACACAGACCGTGGTCTTGATCTGGCACAGGCTCTTGTAAACAATCCTGTCCTTGATTCTAAAATAAATGACTGCCGTAAAAATATATCTAACGGTGAGACATTTTCGGAGGCACTGCTGCACTCCAATATTTTTTCAAAGATGTATTCAAGCTGGATTGCAATCGGCAGCAAAACCGGGTCTATGGACGAGGTCATGCAGCATATATGTACATCCTGTGAGGATGACACAGATGCAAGGCTGTCACGATTCATATCAGTGATTGAACCTGCCATGGTTATCCTGCTTTGTATATTCATTGGCTTCATACTAGTATCATTTTTACTCCCACTGCTTGGAATTATATCAAGCATAGGATAGCTTACGGAGGCGCAGTATGCTGTTTTTTGTTCAGAAAAAGAAATCAACCATATGGAAATTCATACCAATTGTGATTTTAGCCGCATGTACCGTTTTGTTTGGTGTTTTCTCTTCAAAGCTGTCAGATGACAATACCAAAAGAAGCAAGAGCACGCTGGAACGCGCCCTCACACGAAGTATCACACAGTGCTATGCTCTTGAGGGAACATACCCTCCGGACATAAATTATCTAACAGACCACTATGGTCTCACATACAACAGCGACTATTATTACATAGACTATCAATACATCGGCTCCAATCTGCGTCCCGATGTGACAATAATAGAGAGGAAATAACCCATGTTCAAGCTAAAATCAAGATCACATCAGGCTGACAGTTTTTTTGTGATGCTGCTGTTTTTTCTTTTTGCGCTGACTGCTTTTATCCTCGTGCTGATTGGCGTAAAGCAATACAAGTCCACTGCCAATGCCATGAATTACAACTACGAGGTACGCACTGTCACATCTTATCTGCGCGAAAAAGTCAGACAGAATGATTCTGACGCTGCAATCAGTGTAGAAACAATAAATGGCACAAAGGCTCTATGTCTGAAAAACACAATAAATGACATCGTGTATAATACTTTCATATACTATTATGGCGGTTCTCTAAGAGAGCTCTATGTACAGGATGGTTCATCATACAGTCTGGACAGCGGACAAAGGATTGTCGAAATCGGGGGACTTGACATGACAGAAACCACCGACAAAATGATTACCGTAACTATCACCGATACATCCGGTGGCACTACCGATACCTACTGCTCCGTCAATTCCGACTAACCATCGTCGGACAATAAATGCAGCAATATCACGTACACCGCTCCCTGATATGCCACTCGATGCCACACAAACTTACATACAACAAGGAATAAACCATGATTTCAACAAAGCTTAAACAATCGAAAAACAGAATATTCCTGCTTGAGATTACCATTAATCTGCTGCTTTTTTCAGCTCTTTTGATTGTGGGACTGCTTTTCTTCATAAAGACCCACAAGCTGACAGAAGAAACTCAGGTGCTGCATGAGGCTGTTAATGCATGCAGCAATGCAGCAAGCGCATACGAACAGGAGCATGGCGATTTAAACGCCGTATCATCGCTCTTTAACGGCTCCATCTGTGCAGATGAAAAGCTATTCATTTATCTTGACAAAAGCTATCATCCATGTGATAAGGATGATGCCGCATACAAGGTTATTGTAAGCAGGCTTGGGCAGGATGCCTACGGAGTACAAAAGGCTGACATAGAGTTTATAGCAGCAGACAGCCACTGTGTATACAGCATTACCGCGTGCAGCTATACTGCACTTTCCTCTGATGGAAGGACGGTGAGCACCCCATGAAAAAAAGAAGAGAATTTTCAAATTTCGGTTTTTCGACCATCCTGCTTACCTTTTCCATGATATGCATTGTCACGTTCTCGGCACTCGCCTTTGTCACAGCAAACTCTGACTATAAGCTGAGCAAACGCGTTGCTGATAACAACAGCTCGTATTACCGTGCATGTGAAAATGTATGGGATGAGATATCACAGATTGATGCCATTCTTGCATCCACCTACGAGGGCAGTCCTGATAAAGCAGCATACTATGAGGCCATAAAGACTGCTCTATCAGACAACGATACTGCCATAAATAAAAACCTCGCTGAAAATGAATCAAACGGCAAGGTTACCGGTCTGACCTATACCATCACCTGTACTGTAAGCGATACGCAGACTCTCACTGTAAAGCTTGATATCAACTATCCTGTCCACAGGCAGGATGCTTTTTATAAAATAAAACAATGGAAGCTCAATACCGACACAGCTTTCGAGGAAAATGATACACTAAACTTAATTGGAGGAAACTAAAATGGATGTTAAAAAGATATTAAAGGAAGCGACTGACAACGGAGCATCGGATATTTTCATAGTAGCCGGCCGCCCTCTCACATACAAATCAAAGGGAGTGATGGAGTGCCTCAATGAAATCAGAATGATTCCAAAAGAAACCTTTGAATTTGTCACATCAATCTATGCTCTTGCCGAGAGAGATATTTCAAAATTCGAGGAAACCGGAGATGATGACTTTTCCTTCGCTATACCGGGAGTATCACGTTACAGAGTGAGCACTTTCAAGCAGCGTGGCTCTTACTCTGCTGTCATCCGTGTTATCTCATTCACACTGCCAAAGCCAAGCGATTTACATATACCGGACTCTGTTATGGAGCTTGCGGAAACAAACAACGGCATGGTGCTGGTTACCGGCCCAGCCGGAAGCGGTAAATCTACCACACTTGCATGTATTATTGATCAGATCAACCATGAGAAGGAAGAGCATATTATCACTCTTGAGGATCCGCTTGAGTTTTTACATCGTCATGACAAATGTATTGTGTCACAGCGCGAAATCAACACAGATACAGAAAGCTATCTCACTGCACTTCGCGCCGCACTCCGCCAGAGTCCTGACGTCATATTGCTTGGAGAGATGCGAGACTATGAGACCATCAATACAGCTGTCACAGCGGCTGAAACCGGTCATCTCATATTTTCATCACTCCACACAATTGGTGCCGCAAATACTATTGACCGAATAATCGATGCGTTTCCTGCTTCCCAGCAGCACCAGATAGCCATCCAGCTTGCATCTGTGCTGCAGGCTGTTGTCTGCCAGAAGCTTTTACCTGCCACAAACGGTGAGATGGTTCCTGCTTTTGAAATCATGGTACTCACGCCTGCAATAAGGAACTTAATACGTGAAGGCAAGGTCCATCAGATTGACGGTATCATCTACACCTCTGCAGCTGAGAATATGATTGCAATGGATACAAGCATCTTCAATCTGTACAAGGCCGGTGTAATCAGCAAGCATGTGGCAATCAGCGAGGCCACCAATCCTGAAATGATGTCAAAGAGAATTAATTTAAACTAACTTCATACTTGACGGATATATAAAACCCCGGCATATAAACCATGAAACAGGTTTATATGCCGGGGCTTTTCATTTAGATAAATATGTTAACACAAGCAAATTACCGTTATCTATACTTTCGATATTATACGTTAATCTCTGCCTTTACTCCACTCTCATCCTTATGTGCTTCAAGCACCGGATTAACTACATCACGCAGATATACTTCTACCTGACGAGGCGCACGTCCCACATAAAGCTCAGGCTTAAGGTTCTTTTCGATATCAGCTTTTGTCAATCCGAATGCAGGATCTGCAGCGATTAAGTCTACGAGGTTATTCTCTTTTCCCTCTTCCTTTACTGTCTTTCCTGCCTGCATTGAGAGCTGTCTGATCTTCTCATGGAGCTCCTGACGATTTCCACCGTTCTTTACAGCATCCATCATGATGTTCTCTGTTGCCATGAATGGAATCTCTGCCATAAAGTGCTTTTCAATAACCTTTGGATATACTACCAGTCCATCCACCACATTGAGGCAAAGGTCAAGGATTCCGTCTATTGCAAGGAAGCCCTCAGGTATTGAAAGACGCTTGTTTGCTGAATCGTCAAGTGTTCTCTCAAACCATTGTGTAGCTGAAGTAATTGCAGGATTCATTACATCTGCAAGAACATATCTTGAAAGAGATGCAATTCTCTCACTTCTCATAGGATTTCTCTTGTATGCCATGGCTGATGAACCTATCTGATTCTTCTCAAACGGCTCCTCTACTTCCTTAAGATGCTGGAGCAGTCTGATATCGTTTGACATCTTTGTAGCCGATGCAGCAATGCCTGCGAGCACATTTACCACTCTTGTATCTACCTTACGGGAATATGTCTGGCCTGACACCGGATAACAATCCTTAAAGCCCATCTTCTTTGCGATCATCGGATCAATCTTGTCTATTGTCTCATCGTCTCCGTTGAAGAGCTCAAGGAAGCTGGCCTGTGTTCCTGTAGTGCCCTTTGAGCCAAGGAGCTTTAATGTGCCTTGCACATACTCTAAATCCTCGAGATCCAGCATAAACTCATTTAGCCACAGTGTGGCACGCTTTCCAACTGTTGTCGGCTGTGCCGGCTGGAAATGTGTAAATGCAAGAGTTGGCTGATTCTTATACTTATCAGCAAAGTTTGCAAGCTCTGCAATAACACTTATAAGCTTTTTGTGAACGAGCTTTAATGCTTCATTCATGATGATGATATCCGTATTGTCACCTACATAGCATGAGGTTGCTCCAAGATGTATAATTCCTGCTGCCTTAGGGCACTGCTGTCCATATGCATAGACATGGCTCATTACATCGTGACGCACAAGCTTCTCACGCTCCTTTGCCACATCATAATTGATGTCATCCACATGTGCCTTTAATTCATCAATCTGTTCCTGTGTGATAACCGGCTTGCCATCCTGTGAAAGCCCAAGCTCCATCTCAGTCTCTGCAAGAGCAATCCAGAGCTTTCTCCAAGTGGTAAATTTCATATCCTGCGAAAAAATATACTGCATCTCTTTGCTGGCATAGCGCTCAGAAAGAGGACTTGTGTATCTGTCTGTACTCATATTCTCTCCTTTATTAGCGATTAAGCATTTTTCTCTCGAGGTCTATTTCTTTATCAAAATACTCGCCTCTGATATCATCCTTCGGTGGCTCCATCGGATATTTTCCTGTGAAACAGCCCATGCAGATTGGCAATCCCTCTACCATCTCATGAAGTCTGTCAATTCCAAGGTAGCCTAAAGAATCTGCACCTATAATCTGTCTGATATCCTCAATAGTCCTGTTGTAAGCGATAAGCTGCTCTCTTGCAGGAATATCTGTACCGAAATAGCAAGGCCATAAGAATGGCGGTGAACTGATGCGCACATGCACCTCTGTGGCACCCGCCTCTCTTAACATACGCACTATTCTGTCTGAGGTTGTTCCTCGCACAATTGAATCATCAATCATAACAACTCTCTTGCCCTTAACAGCCTCCTTTAATACATTGAGCTTTATCTGCACGCTTGATTCACGGCTTGACTGCTTAGGCTTGATAAATGTCCTGCCGACATAACCGTTCTTGACAAATGCTGTGCCATATGGAATGCCCGACTCAAGTGAATAACCAAGAGCAGCGGCATTTCCTGACTCCGGTACTCCTGTCACGATATCAGCCTCAACCGGTGAATCCATTGCAAGGAATCTACCAGCCTTGATACGGCTGCCATACACGCTTACTCCGTCAATATGGCTGTCAGGTCTTGCGAAATAAATGTATTCAAACACGCATCTGGCCTGTTTTTCAGGGGCAAGTGCCATAGTCATATCAGACTCAATGCCCTTTTCAGGAGTGATGGTGATAACCTCTCCCGGCTCTATATCCCTGACAAACTCTGCACCGATTGTATCAAGCGCACAGGTCTCAGATGTAACGATATATGCATTGTCTCTCTTTCCAATGCAAAGAGGCTTAAAACCAAATGGGTCTCTGGCTGCAATAAGCTTTCTCGGGCTCTCGACAACAAGCGCATAGGCTCCCTTAAGCTTCTGGCAGGCACGTCTGACCGCCTCCTCCGCTGTTTTTGAGTTAAGACGCTCTCTGGCGATATGATAAGCTATAACCTCCGAGTCGATTGTGGTCTGGAAAATTGCTCCTGTATACTCAAGCTCCTTGCGAAGCTCCTTTGCGTTAATGAGGTTTCCGTTGTGTGCCATGGCAAGTGTGCCCTTGACATAATTTAATACGAGAGGCTGTGCATTCTCACGTGTTGATGAGCCTGCTGTTGAATAGCGCACATGTCCCACTCCGATATCACCCTTCATAGGCTCTAAGATATCAGGAGTAAACACCTCATTTACAAGGCCCATACCCTTATGTGTGGTCACCTTTCCCTTTGGTCCGTGTGTATCACTCACTGCAATACCACAGCTTTCCTGTCCTCTGTGCTGAAGCGCAAAAAGACCATAATAGATAGTGGATGCGACATTTCCTCCATCAAAATCATACATGCCGAACACACCACACTCCTCATGAAGCTCATCAAATACATGGTTATGCTCGTCAATATCAGAACACCTTTTTAATTTTGTACCGGTATGACTTTTTGTATCTATACTAGTATTTATATACTGATTTATGTTATTGTCCTGGTTCATAATATCTCCGTTTATAATTGCGAAATAGTAACGCGGAATAAATAATATATTAGCGGCTGAATTTGCTTCCTGTAAGAAGCTCAAATGCCTCTTTATATTTCTCTACAGTCTTCACAACAACCTCATCAGGTAAAAGAAGGTCATTGTCCGGATTTGCCTTGAGCCAGTCTCTTACATACTGCTTGTCAAATGAAGGCTGTCCCTGTCCAGGCTTATATCCATCAAGTGGCCAGAAGCGTGAGCTGTCAGGTGTGAGCATCTCATCGGCAAGCACTACCTCACCCTGCTCATTTAAACCAAACTCAAACTTGGTATCTGCGATGATGATGCCCTTTGTAAGAGCATACTCTGCACATTTCTTGTAGAGAGCAATTGTATAATCGCGAATCTTCTCTGCGTACTCTCTGCCCTTCTCAGGATAAATCTTCTCTAATACTTCTACTGATTTTTCGAATGAGATATTCTCATCATGATCTCCAAGATCAGCCTTGGTAGATGGTGTATAAATAGGCTCAGGGAGCTTATCAGACTCAACAAGTCCCTCCGGAAGTCTGATTCCGCAGACTGTACCGTTCTCCTGGTAGCTTGCCCAGCCGCTTCCTGTGATATATCCACGAACTATACACTCGATTGGAAGCATCTCAAGCTTCTTGCAGAGCATGCTGTTTCCGTTGAACCTGTCCTGACCGAAGAACTCCGGCATATCCTTTGCGTCTACTGAAATCATATGGTTAGGAACAACATCCTTTGTGAATTCAAACCAGAACTTAGACATCTGTGTGAGAATGGCTCCCTTGTCTGTAATTTTATTCTTTAAAATATGGTCAAAAGCGGAAATACGATCTGTTGCGACCATAATAAGGCTGTCCCCGTTATCATATACTTCTCTTACTTTTCCTTCTTTGAATGGTTTAAATTCCTGCATGATTGTCCTCCATCTTATGTGTAATTTATTTTACAAATCAAATGCTACCTTTAAATTATATACCAGCTCAATTTGTAAAGTCAACGTATATTATAAGTTTTTTTAAATAATTTTACGCCATTTATAAGTAATTCTTATATTTATTATTATATCTTTAATATATCAAAACAAAAGCTCCGGTTCAAACCCTTTGTCTGCGCCGGAGCCTATATAATACAAATTTTATTTAACGATAAGTGACTTTCCTGTCATCTCTTTTGGCTGTGGAAGTCCCATAATCTCAAGCAGTGTTGGAGCGATATCTGCAAGACATCCGCCCTCACGAAGCTTGTAAGAAGGGTCAGCGTTTACAAGAATGAAAGGAACAGGATTGGTTGTATGAGCTGTATGAGGTTTTCCTGTCTCATAATCAATCATCTTCTCTGCGTTTCCGTGGTCAGCACAGATGAATAATACTCCATCCACATCCTTGATTGCCTGAACTGCATCACCTACGAGTGAATCAACTCTCTCAACAGCCTTTACAGCAGCCGGAATCACACCTGTATGTCCAACCATGTCAGGGTTAGCAAAGTTGATGATAATAACATCATACTTATCTGACTTGATAGCCTCAACAAGATCCATTCCAACCTCAGGAGCGCTCATCTCAGGCTTTAAGTCATATGTTGCAACATCCTTAGGACTGTTTACAAGAAGACGTGCCTCATCGATATTCGGCTCCTCTACTCCACCATTAAAGAAAAAGGTTACGTGTGCATACTTCTCTGTCTCTGCGAGACGAAGCTGTTTCTTGCCATTTGCTGCAAGATACTCACCAAATGTATTCTTGATTTCTTCCTTCTCAAAAGCGATAAGCTTGTTAGGAATTGACTCGTCATAATCCTTGAAGCATACAAATGTTGTCTTAAGGAATGGGCGCTCAAAGCCAGTAAACTTATCATCGCAAAATGCTCTTGTCATCTCACGAGCACGGTCCGGACGGAAGTTGAAGAATATAACAGAATCATTGTCCTTTACAACAGATACCGGTGTGCCATCCTCGTTTGTGATAACTGTAGGAAGCACGAACTCATCTGTAACGTCATTTGCGTATGACTCCTCCATAGCCTTTACAGGGCATGTAGCTTTTACGCCTTCACCCTTAGTGAGTGAATCATAAGCCTTCTGTACACGATCCCAGTTGTTATCTCTGTCCATTGCATAGTAACGTCCTGAAAGAGATGCAATCTTTCCTACACCGATTTCCTTCATCTTGGCGAGAAGCTGCTCGATATAGTCCTTGCCTGATGCAGGAGGTGTATCACGACCATCAAGGAATACGTGTACATATACTCTGTCAAAATTCTCTTTCTTGCAAAGCTCAAGAAGTCCGTAAAGATGCTCGATATGGCTGTGAACTCCACCATCTGAAAGAAGTCCCCAAAGATGCAGATCGGAGTCATTCTTCTTGCAGTTTTCGATTGCAGAAATTAATACCTTGTTCTTGAAGAAATCACCATCAGCAATTGCCTTTGTGATTCTTGTAAGATCCTGATATATGATACGGCCTGCGCCGATATTCATATGTCCTACCTCAGAGTTTCCCATCTGTCCGTCAGGAAGTCCAACTGCAAGACCTGAAGCTGCGCCCTTTACAAAAGGACACTCTGCCATCAATTTATCCATAACAGGGGTATTTGCCATAGCTATGGCATTTCCCTCTTTGTGGTCACTTAAGCCGTAACCATCAAGTACCATTAATACTACCGGTTTCTTACTCATTTATATTTCCTCTATTCTTCATATGAGGCTTGCAAAATGCTCTATTACAGTGACATATGCAAGCCCGCAAAAAATTTCATTACATAATAAATGCCACTAAATGCAGCTAAGCTGGTGAATTTAGTGACATTTAGTTATTGTGATTGTCAAATCAAATATTAAATTATGATTTAATAATTACTTGTAGTTTACGATCTTTCCAAAATCAGCCTTGAGTGAAGCGCCACCAACTAATCCACCGTCGATGTCAGGCTTTGCAAAAAGCTCTGCTGCATTTCCTGCATTTACAGATCCGCCGTACTGGATACGAACTGAATCTGCTGTAGCCTGATCATAGATCTCAGCTACGCACTCACGGATTGCACCGCAGACCTCCTGAGCCTGGTCAGAAGTAGCTGTCTTTCCTGTTCCGATTGCCCAGATTGGCTCGTAAGCGATAACCATGTTTGCAACATCTGATGCAGCAACACCTGCGAGATCTGACTTAATCTGAAGTCTGATCCAGTCAAGTGTAACACCGCTCTCTCTCTGCTCAAGTGTCTCACCACAGCAAAGGATAGGTGTAAGTCCAGCCTCGATAGCCTTCTTTACCTTCTTGTTGAGAAGTGCGTCATCCTCTTTGAAGTAATCTCTTCTCTCTGAATGTCCGATGATAACATACTTAACACCTGCATCAAGAAGCATCTCTGCTGAGATTTCTCCTGTGTAAGCCCCCTTCTCCTCGAAGTACATATTCTCTGCTCCAACAGCAACATTTGTACCCTTTAATGCTTCTACAACAGGTACGATGTCGATTGCAGGTACACAGTAAACAACTTCAACATCATCTGAAACTACGAGTGGTTTTAACTCTTCTACTAATTTAACAGCCTGGCTTGGAGTCATGTTCATCTTCCAGTTGCCGGCTACAATTTTCTTTCTTGCCATTTTATATCTCCTTGTATTTGTATACAAATATTTTTTGCCTGCGGCTTAATTTCATTAAGTTGCTTTCGGCTTATTTATCATCAGCACAAGCTACGCCAGGAAGCTCCTTGCCCTCAAGGAACTCAAGGGAAGCACCGCCACCTGTTGAGATGTGGCTCATCTTGTCGCCAAGTCCCATCTGGTTAACTGCTGCAGCTGAATCTCCACCACCGATGATTGTGATAGCATCTGATTTAGCAAGTGCCTCTGCTACTGCAAGTGTACCTGCTGCAAGTGTTGGGTTCTCAAATACACCCATTGGTCCGTTCCATACAACAGTCTTAGCTGATGCAACAGCGTCAGCGAAAAGCTTGCGTGTCTTAGGTCCGATATCACAACCCTCACGGTCTGCAGGCATCTTGTCATAATCATATGTCTCTGTCTCTACAGGAGCATCGATTGGATTTGGGAAATCCTTGATTGTAACTGCATCAACAGGAAGAAGAATCTTCTTTCCAAGTTTCTCTGCTTTTGCAAGCATCTCTTTACAGTAATCAATCTTTGTCTCATCAAGCATTGAGATACCAATCTCATAGCCCTGTGCTTTAAGGAATGTGTATGCCATTCCACCACCGATGATAAGTGTATCAGCCTTCTCGAGGAGGTTGTCGATAACATTGAGCTTGTCAGCTACTTTAGCTCCACCAAGAATAGCTACGAAAGGACGTACAGGATTCTCTACTGCCTTGCCAAGGAAGTCAATTTCCTTCTGCATAAGGTATCCAACAACATTCTCTCCACCCTTAGCTGTGATGAACTTTGTAACACCTGCTACAGAAGCATGTGCTCTATGCGCAGAACCAAAAGCGTCACATACATATACATCAGCAAGGTCAGCAAGCTCTTTTGCGAATGCATCTCCGGCTTCCTGTGGCTTTGTCTCCTCTTTGCCTCTGAAACGTGTATTCTGAAGAAGAACTACATCTCCCTCTTTCATCTCTGAAACAGCCTTTGTTGCAGCCTCTCCTGTTACGTTGTAGTCAGCTACAAATGTAACCTTCTGTCCAAGCTTAGCCTCAAGAGCTGCAGCTACAGGAGCAAGTGACTCACCCTCGTTTGGTCCGTTTTTAACTTTTCCAAGGTGTGAGCAAAGGATAACTTTTCCACCGTCCTTGATTAATTTCTGGATTGTTGGAAGAGCTCCGTTGATACGGTTCTCATCTGTGATTTTTCCGTCCTTAAGTGGTACGTTGAAGTCACATCTAACGAGAACTCTCTTGCCTTTTACGTTGATATCATCAATTGATTTCTTGTTTAATGACATAATATGTCCTCCCTTATTTCAAGGCATAAGCCATGTGGCCACGCCATATTGTACATATTAAAAAATATAATTAATTCTACAATTCACAGATATTCAAAAGAAATAGCCATGCTTTAAAAAAGAGGCGCGGTTCAATTAAGACCGCGCCCCTTGAGTAGTCTTGAGATATACTGTTCTTGTGGGTACAAGAATTAAGCTAACTCTGAGAAGTACTTGATTGTACGAACCATCTGAGATGTGTAGCTGTTCTCGTTATCATACCAAGAAACAACCTGTACCTCGTACAGATCGTCAGAAACCTGGTTAACCATTGTCTGTGTTGCATCGAATAATGAACCAAATCTCATTCCAACGATATCTGAAGATACGATCTCATCCTCGTTGTAACCGAATGACTCGTTAGCTGCTGCCTTCATAGCTGCGTTGATATCCTCTTTTGTAACGCCTGCTTTCTTAACAACTGCTGTAAGGATTGTTGTAGATCCTGTTGGTGTAGGAACACGCTGTGCAGATCCGATTAACTTTCCGTTTAACTCTGGGATAACAAGGCCGATTGCCTTAGCTGCTCCTGTTGAGTTAGGAACGATATTAACTGCTGCTGCACGTGAACGACGAAGGTCTCCCTTTCTCTGTGGTCCGTCAAGAGTCATCTGATCTCCTGTGTAAGCATGGATTGTTACCATGATACCAGACTGGATTGGAGCGTACTTGTTAAGTGCATCTGCCATTGGAGCTAAGCAGTTTGTTGTACAAGAAGCTGCTGAGATGATTGTATCAGAAGCCTTAAGTGTCTCATGGTTTGTATTGTAAACGATTGTAGGAAGGTCATTTCCTGCTGGTGCAGAGATAACTACCTTACGAGCTCCAGCATTGATATGAGCCTGAGCCTTCTCTTTTGATGTATAGAATCCAGAGCACTCAAGTACAACGTCAACCTTTAACTCTCCCCATGGGCAATTGTTTGCATCTGGGAATGCGTAAATTTTGATTTCCTTACCACAAACTGTGATAGAATCATCGCTTGCAGAAACCTCATCTGCATGCTCGTATTTACCCTGTGATGAATCATACTTTAATAAGTGTGCTAACATTTTTGGGCTTGTTAAGTCGTTGATAGCTACTACCTCGTATCCCTCTGCTCCAAACATCTGTCTGAAAGCAAGACGTCCGATACGACCAAATCCGTTGATTGCTACTCTTACTGCCATTTTAATTCCTCCTAGAATTGTAAAAAGTATTTTTAGGGACATGCCCTAAGATGCTTTTATTATAGCGAATAATTCTCAAAGGTTCAAGTACTTTATTTGCGTTTGTTAAAATTTTCACTAAATATTTTCATTTACACACATTTTTTATCATTCTTCACAATTTTTATTTTTAGATATTGCACTTTATTATAATCTCGGCTACACTTAATTAATTGCTGTAATTCGCACTTTCCGGCAGCCAGCAGCAGACAATTATAAATCATGTAACTTATAAAGTTTTTTAACAACAATACATCAGTTTTACGGAGGTATTTATATGTGGGATCAGCACATGCACTGCATGTTTTCGGGTGACAGCGATGCCGACCCGGTATTGATGATAAACTCAGCAATCAACAAAGGGCTGGACGGCATCTGCTTTACAGACCATCTGGACTATGACTATAAAGAGGAGCCTGGGCTTTTCGACCTTGATATAGCAGCATATGAAAAGCGCATCAAAAGACTTGCAATTGTTCTTAAAGAAAAGGGCTGCCCGATAAATATCCACTGGGGCATTGAAATCGGTTTACAGCCTCATATTACAGACAAAAATAATGAGGTCGCCAAAAAATATCCGTTTGACCTCGTGATCGGCTCAAGCCATGTAGTAAACGGCATTGACCCATACTATCCTGCATTTTACAAAGGCAAGACAGAGCACGAAGCCTACACCGAATACTTTGAATCGATACTTGATAATCTGCACTCCGGCGCGGATTTTGATGTGTACGGTCACATCGACTACGTGGTCAGATACGGTCCTGACAAAAATAAATACTATTCATATGAACGGTATGCCGACATAATTGATGCTATATTAAATGAAATTATCTCCCAGGGAAAAGGCATCGAGCTCAATACCGCCGGCTTTAAATACGGGCTTGGCCACCCAAATCCGACCGAAGATGTGCTAAAGCGCTATCATGAGCTTGGTGGAGAAATAATCACAGTCGGAGCAGATGCCCACAAGCCGGAGCATGTGGCATATGATTTTGACAAGGTTTCAAATATCCTCAAGGATGCCGGGTTTATGTACTATACAGTATTTGAAAACCGCGTTCCTGCTTTCATCAAATTATAGCCCAGCCTTAAAGGCTTACGTTGTCATTCTATCTGACTATTAAACCTCACATGCATTCGCAAATGTCAAAAATAGGAGCCACCTGATCTACATTTTACATCAAGTGGCTCCTAAAGCATTGGTTCCGTAAGCTTCACTGTATAACCTCCAAGTTCCGCTTTCGCTATATGAATTTGTTTTGGCATTTCCATATTGCTTTGCTATAAATCTGATTCTGTTTATGACAGGATTCTTATTCTTTTAGCTTAGCTATGGACCTCTACCCTTCTTCATAAAATCACTCCTTTTGGTTACATTATCTATGTAAACTCTTATGAGAGATTCTATCTTTCACTTTTAATCTACAAGAACTTTTTCAACGATATTATTTATTTGCTAATATATCTGTGCGATTACTGCTCTTCGGCTCGCCCTACAGATTTAAATATTCCGTTCAATCATCCTTATAGTACTTTGACTTAAATTATGTAATCCCCATTGGACTGTACCTCCTGTGTTTTATTTTTGTTCCTTTCGTATCTCTTTTTGTTGATTTAAGATTACACCAATTTTGCCTATTTGTCAATATATTTTTTGATAATTTTTATTTTTATTTTAAATTGTCTGATATTTTATATATTTTTTGTTTTGTTTACACATTTCTTGCAATTCAATCACATGATTAAAGGGGGCAAAATACCTTTGCCCCCTCATGCCATCATTTATCATTTATCATTCTTCATCCTGTAATCAATACACCTGTTCAGGTAATCGACATAATCCGGATTCTTGCACATACCCTTGCCTGCCACGTCGGAAATCTTTGCCACATCCATGCCGTTACACTTGGTGGTCTTCATAACTATGTTGAGTGCTTCCTCATCAGTGTCGTTACTGATAAAGGTTCCTATACCGAATGCAACCTTTGCCTTATCCTTGAAATAATCATACAATGCAGTCGCACGCTCGAAATCCAGGCTGTCGCTGAACAAAAGTGTCTTTGTCCTTGGATTGATTCCCAGACTGTTGTAGTGGGCTATCATCTTGTCTCCCCACTCGTACGGATCTCCGCTATCATGACGCACTCCCGAAAAAAGTGTCGCATAGGTGAGCTGAAAATCACGCAGGAAGCAGTCTGTTGTTATGGTGTCAGTAAGCGCAATACCGTTTAATATACCATACTCCTTAACCCATGCATCGAGTGCGTACCAGTTTGAATATGCCGGATTATGCTTGTGATTGCCCTGTCCTGTACACATAATCCACTCATGAGCCATTGTTCCCACCGGCTTTAAATTGAATTTCTTCGCAAGATATACGTTTGATGTACCAATAAAGTGTGAATCTGCTGGCAGCTCAACCTCTGCGATTGCCTTTACAGCCATCTCCTGCGCCTCAGCAGACAGACGGCGTCTTAGTCCAAATTCACTGAAATCGCTAAGCCTGTAGGTATCCTCCTCGAGCAGACGCACCTTCTCATCAAGCCTGCGCTTAAACTGCTTAAGCAGCACATCATAATCATATGCCATACGGAAGTACACTTCATTTACAATAGCAAGCACCGGAATCTCATACATCGAAGTATTAAGCCACGTGCCGGCTGCATCGATTGCCAGCCCACACGGTGCATCTGTTGTGATGGTAAACTCCTCATATCTTGGCTGCCAGAGTCTTAAAAAATCAACATATGTGCCCTTTATCCAGGTGATGTTATCAAGATATTCAAGCTCCTCCTCCGTAAAACGAAGCTGACAGAAGGCCTGCACCTGTTCCTTTATCTCCTCGACCATCTCATCTGTAAAATGCACGTCTTTATTTCTGCACTTGAAGGTCCAGGTCGTTTTATAGCTTGTGAACTGATGGAAAATCGTCTGTCCCATGCTGAATTTATACATATCAGTCTCAAGGAGGCTGTTTATTATTTGTGGCAATCTCATCTGTTTTATGTCCTCTTTTCTTTCAAACCATTTACTACCGGTAATTTTAGTCTTGATTTTACCACTGCGACTATCAAATATCAAGCAGACGCACATGTTTAATTATCTTCAATTTATTTTCTTTACCGCCAGCATATTCACTGGTTCCAAAATAAAAACTCCCATGAAAGCCACTAACTGTGACCTCCATGGAAGCTTAATTGTTTATATTGCAGAGATAATAACCCAATAAATATATAAGATATTGTAATTATTCAGTTATGAATTATTTAAAATATTTCACACCGCTTTCGAATATCTTCATATCCTGCTCGCCGTAGATATTGATTGCTACAGATTCGCCGCGGCGCTCTGAATGAGCCATCTTGCCGAGGATTCTTCCGTCAGGAGATGTGATACCCTCGATAGACATGTATGAGCCGTTTACGTTCCACTCCTCATCCATTGATACATTTCCGTCCAGATCAACATACTGTGTGGCAACCTGTCCGTTTTCAAAGAGCTTATCAAGCCACTCCTTCGGTGCTACGAAACGTCCCTCGCCATGTGATGCCGGATTGCAGTAGGTCTGACCAAGCTTAGCCTGTGCAAGCCATGGGCTCTTGTTTGAAACAACCTTTGTATACACCATCTTTGAGATGTGGCGGTTGATTGTATTGTATGTGAGTGTAGGTGACTGTGCATCCTGCTGTCTGATCTCTCCATATGGTACAAGTCCAAGCTTGATAAGTGCCTGGAAACCGTTACAGATACCAAGTGCAAGTCCGTCCCTCTCATTGATGAGCTTTTCAACAGCCTCTGTCATCTTTGCATTTCTAAATGCTGTTGCAAAGAATTTAGCTGATCCCTCAGGCTCATCTCCTGCTGAGAATCCACCAGGGAACATGATAATCTGAGATTTGTCGATTGCCTTTACAAACTCATCAACCGAATCACGGATATCCTCTGCTGTGAGGTTCTTGAATACCTTTACGATTGTGTCAGCGCCTGCTCTTTCAAATGCCTTAGCACTATCATACTCACAGTTTGTTCCAGGGAATACCGGAATAAATACTGTAGGCTTAGCCACTTTATTCTTGCATACATAGATATTCTTTGCATCGTAGAGACCGCTATTTACCTTGCTTGTATCGTCTGTTGCCTTTGTATGGAAAACGCCCTCAAGCTTTGCTGTCCATACCTTGACAGCTTCCTCAACAGGAAGCACCATATCGTCACACTCGATAGTCTGCTTATCGTTTACATAGCCGACTACAGAGGCTGCATCTGAAATACCTGCTGCATCAATTACCTCTCTGACCTTTGAAAGTGCATCAACAGGAACCTCAGCTACGATATTACCAAAGCCCGGTGCAAAGAGTGTATCGCTTGTTACCTCATCCTCGATTGTTACACCAAGCTTGTTACCAAATGCCATCTTTGATACTGCTGCTGCGAGTCCTTTTCCGTCAAGTGCATATGCTGAAACAATTGCGCCATCCTGGATAAGTTTTCTGATTGCTGTATAAAGTGTCATAACCTGATCATATTTTGGAAGATCAAACTCATCCTTATCTATTGTAAAAAGAACAAGCTGATTGCCCTCCTTCTTGAGCTCAGGTGTGATGATATCCTTTTCCTTTGCCACATCAACTGCAAATGATACGAGTGTAGGCGGTACATCAATATCATTGAAGGTACCTGACATGGAATCCTTTCCACCGATTGAAGGAAGTCCGAAGCCAATCTGAGCATCATATGCTCCGAGGAGTGCTGCAAACGGCTGGCTCCAGCGCTTTGGATCCTCATTCATTCTGCGGAAGTACTCCTGATATGTCATACGGATTTTGCTGTAATCTCCGCCTGCTGCAACGATTCTTGAGATAGACTCAAGCACTGCATATATAGATCCGTGGTATGGGCTCCATGATGAAAGATATGGGTCGAAGCCGTAAGCCATCATTGTTACTGTATCACATTTACCCTTTAATACAGGAAGCTTTGCAACCATTGACTGTGTCTCTGTGAGCTGGTAACGTCCACCATATGGCATATATACACTGCCTGCTCCGATAGAGCCGTCGAACATCTCAACAAGTCCCTTCTGTGAGCATACGTTAAGGTCTTCAAGCTCTGCCTCCCAGGCGCCCTTCATATCTCCTGCCTCAACCATCTTGGCTACAGCAGGTGTACTGATTTTGTCCAGATAATTGTCACTCTCGCAAGGCATCTCAACCTCAACATCTGTCTCCTGATGAGCTCCGTTTGTATCAAGGAATGCACGAGAGATATTTACTACCTCTTTGCCTCTCCACTCAAGCACAAGTCTTGGATCCTCTGTAACTACCGCAACCTCTGTTGCCTCGAGATTTTCCTCCTTTGCGTATGCAAGGAACTGTTCAACATCAGAAGGCGCAACTACAACTGCCATACGCTCCTGTGACTCTGAGATAGCAATCTCTGTTCCGTCAAGACCTGCGTATTTCTTTGGTACCTTGTCAAGCTCTATGCGAAGTCCGTCAGCAAGCTCTCCGATAGCAACAGAAACTCCGCCGGCACCGAAATCGTTACATTTCTTGATGATATGGCTGACCTCTTCTCTTCTGAAAAGTCTCTGAAGCTTTCTCTCTGTAGGTGCATTACCCTTTTGTACCTCAGCTCCGCATACTGATGTAGACTTTGTATTATGTGCCTTTGATGAACCTGTAGCACCACCGATTCCGTCACGTCCTGTGCGTCCTCCGAGGAGAATGATTTTATCTCCCGGATCTGAGTTAAGTCTCTGGACAGCACGTCTTGGAGCCGCACCCATAACTGCACCGATCTCCATACGCTTTGCAACATAATTTGGATGGTAAACCTCCTTGACATAGCCTGTTGCAAGTCCGATCTGGTTTCCATATGAGCTGTATCCGTGAGCTGCCTCCCTGACAAGCTTCTTCTGTGGAAGTTTTCCTTCAATTGTCTGTGAAACCGGTACTGTAGGATCTGCTGCACCTGTTACACGCATTGCCTGATATACATATGTACGTCCTG
>OLOJ01000477.1_pt1 | contig 41385 bp, 39 predicted proteins | sample 1672251 | NCBI WGS metagenome assembly OLOJ01 (sample SAMEA3136664, study PRJEB25190) | human gut metagenome | biome: human gut; feature: human-associated habitat; material: faeces | place: Austria | collected 2013 | reverse complement strand
GGGAGCCCTACTGCTTTCGAGCACAGCGGGGAGTGAGACATTATCCCCGTCCCTCTGTCTCCCTCTGTCTCCCTCTGCCTCACCCGTCCCTCCCTCTCACGCGCCACGTCTCTTTCGCCCCTGCACCAGGTTTTTCTCCCCTTCCTCGAATGTCGAGCAATACGCTATACTTGAATCTTGAGCTTGCCGCGCAGAGCAAGGATCGGCGTTCGAGGAGATGCTTATGCAACCGCTTTTGTTGTATATCGAAGTGAATCTCCTATGCGCGCTCATCCTGCTGCTGATCGCCATCAAGACGGTGAAGGGCAATGAGGCGCGCGACACCCAGATCTGGTTCGTGGGGGTGCTCTGCGCGGGCATCGCCGCCTTCTCGCTCGACATCGTCTGGACCTTCGTGATGACCGACGCGCTCAACGTGGGGTTCCTCGGCAGCTACCTCATCAACGCATCGTACTACTTCCTCGCCACCATCGGCAGCTTCTGCTGGTTCGTCTACTCCGAACGCGTGCAGCGCTCGCGCTTCGCCCGCACGCGACGCGGGCTGCTGATCAGCGCGATCCCGCTCATGGTCTCGTTCTCGCTGATCGTCGCGTCCGCCGCGACCGGCTGGGTGCTCTCCATCGACGAGACCGGCGCCTACGAGCGCGGCAGCTGGTACTACGTGCAGTTCGGCATCGTGTACGGCTATGGCGCGGTCACGGCCGTCCACGCGCTCGTCAACGCGTTCAAGAAGGAGAACTTCGCGCATCGCTCGCAGTACCTGACCCTCACGTACTTCGCGATATTCCCCCTGCTGTTCATCAGCCTGCAGGCCGCGCTGCCCGGCGTGCCGCTCACCTGCGTCGGTACCGCGTTCTCGCTGCTCTGGGTGTACCTGAACATGCAGGAGCAGAACATCTCGCTCGACCCGCTCACCCAGCTCAACAACCGAACCCATCTGGCGAAGTACGTAGCCCAGAAGATGAGGCATCGCGATGCGGAGCGCACCCTGTGCCTCTTCATCGTCGACGTCGACCATTTCAAGCAGATCAACGACACCTACGGTCACGTCGAAGGCGACCGAGCGCTCCAGCGCGTGGCCGACGCCCTGCGGCACTGCAGCGCGAACCGGCAGGCGTTCGTCGCGCGCTACGGCGGCGATGAGTTCGTCATCGTGCGCGAAGCGGCCGGCGGATGCGACGCGCGCCAGGTGAGCGAGCGGCTCAACGCCGAGCTCGCGCGGCTCGGCGAGGAAGCGTATGCCCCCTACGAGATGCGCGTGAGCGTCGGCGGAGCGCCGTACGGAAGCGGCATCTGCACGCTGCAGGATTTCATCCGCGCCGCCGACAAGGAGCTGTACCAGGCCAAAGCGAACCGCGGGCGCTGAGATCGCCTAGCCTACGTGGGCATCGGCGGTGACGCGGGCTTCAGGGTCGTGGAGGACCGCGCGGTCGAAGTTGCCGGTGACGTGCGAGGCGGTGATGCCGGCCACCAAGGAGTCGCTCACGTTGAGCGCGGTGCGTCCCATGTCGATGAGCGGCTCGACCGATGCGAGCACGGCCACCACCTCGATGGGCAGCCCCATCGTCCCCAGCACGATGAGCGAGGCGAACGTCGCGCCGCCGCCTACGCCGGCCACGCCGAACGAGCTGATGGCAACCACGGCGATGAGCGGCACGAAGAAGGCGGGCGACAGCACGTCGATGCCCACCGTCGGTGCCACGATGGTGGCGAGCATCGCCGGGTACACGCCCGCGCATCCGTTCTGCCCGATCGACATGCCGAAGCTGGCCGCGAGGTTGGCCGAGGCGCCGTCCACGCCGAGGGCGCGATGCTGCGTCTCGATGTTGAGCGGCAGCGCGCCCGCGCTCGAACGCGAGACAAACGCGAAGCTGAGCACGGGAAACGCCTTCTTGAAGTACGTAACTGGGTTCACACGGTTCGCCAGCAGAACGAGGCAGTGCACCCCGAGCACCGTCAGCAGCGCGCCGTACGACACGAGAACGAACTTCCCCAGACCGAGTATTGCCTGGTAGTCGCTCGTGGCCATCACCTTCGCGATGAGCGCGAGGATGCCGTAGGGCGTGAGCCCCAGCACCATGGCCACCACGCGCATGACGATGCCGTACAGGCTGTCGATGAGGCGCTTGAAGAAGTCGGCCTGCTCACCGTCCTTGTCGCGCAGCCTGAGGTAGGCCACCCCGAGGATGGCTGAGAAGATGACGACCGCGATGGTGGACGTGGAGCGCATGCCCGCGAGGTCGGCGAAGGGGTTCGTGGGGATGAACGAGAGGATCTCTTGAGGAAACGTAAGGTCGCTCACCTGCCCTTGCTGGGAGGCGAGCGCGGACAGCTCCGAGGCGTCGGGCGTCGCGCCGTCGAGGAAGCCCGCATGTGTGAGGCCGGTCAGCACCGTCGCGCCCCACCCTACGACGGCGGCGACGGTCACCGTCCCCAGCAGCACGGCCAGCACGACCGCAGCGATGCGCCCGAAGTGCTCGGTGACCTCCGCGCGCGTGAACGCCCCGAGGATGGCCACGAACACGAGCGGCATGACGAGCATCTTGAGCAGGCCGATATAGCCCTGCCCCACGATGGAAATCCAGTCGAGCACCGTCGTCGTGACGTCTCCGTCGCGGCCGAGCAGCATTTGGATGCCCAGGCCCAGCACGATGCCCAACCCGAGGGCGGAGAACACCCGCACGGTGAAGCTCAGGCCTTTCGAGCGCATGGCCTTGAGCATGACGAGCATGACGACGAACACCGCCAGAGCGCCGACGGTCGGCAGCACGACATCCATCGACATAGGCTCGCCTCTCCTTCTCCTGCGCGAACGAGTTCGCGCGAACACGTATGGGAGAAGTATATGCGCCGCTGGGAAACCACGCGCAAAACGTGCGCGACTTGACCCCGCGACGTCATCGTGCAGTATACGTGGCCCAAAACCCCATGGCAGGCAGCGGGCATCGGCGGGTATGCTATTATGTCGCTAATCGATCCGAGGAGGAGGCTCGCATGGATTCGAAATGCGCCCGAGCGCGCAAAGGGACTTCGTTCGGCTTCATAGTGCTCGTGTTGGTATACCAGCGGGCGTACAGCTCGTACACGTCCGTCTCCATGGACTATCAGATCGCCCTCGCTGCGACCTCGGCTCTCGCCTGGATCGCGCTGCTCGTCTTCGGGCGTCGTATCGAGCAGGCGAGCCGCGCGTGGGCCGGGCTGTCGTTCGCGCTTTTGATGCTGTCTTTTTGCGGACAAGAGTTGTTCATCCTTCAAGCTCGCAGTACGGAAAACGAGGCGCTGCTGTACGGGTCGACCACGCTGTTCTCCATCGGCTTCGCACTGTACTGCCGGTTGTGGCTTGCCGTATACGAAGGAAAGCCGCCGCGAAGCACGCTTGTATATTTGGCTGGATCGTCGGCCCTCTCAGCCGTTGTCGCATGTCTGCCGCCGCTCCTGCTGGGCTTCGATGCAATCGGCGCGGCGCTTGCTTTCGCCATGCGACTCGGCGTGGTTTGCGGGTCGTTCTGGTGTCTGGCCCAAGAACTGAGCGTGCTTTGCCCCGACGATGCGCACGGCCAGCCAATCGGAGCAGGGGCGAAACCGTCCGAGCGCGAAGCTTGGAGCGCCGTCAAGCTCGTCATCGTCGCAGTGCTGGCATCTCGCTTCGTGCAGGGACTCCTCGTACTGAATGAGGCAGGATATCGCGACTACGGAGCGCAGATCCTGCTCATCGCATCACCGCTTGTTTCCATCCTGATCGTCCTCATCGTCCGAAAGCTTGGAACGCACCCGGGATTCGTTTCTTCGTTCTACTGGTCGCTCGTCACCTGCTCCCTCATCGTGCTTCTCGTGTCTGCGGCAGTATCGGACAGCTCCATCGGGTTTCTCTGGGTGCTGTTGTTCGCCGTGTACGCTCAGATGGATGTCGCATTCATGGGAATCCTCGCATCGCTTGCAAGCTCGTTCGGATCATCGTTTCGGCGCCTCACATGCCTCGCGTTCGCAGGCAAAGACCTCGTCTTCGTTTTGGGGCGCGTGTTGCGCGGAGAAGTGGACGTGCCCGTCGGCTCTTTCGTCTGCGTCGCCGTCCTGCTGGCGGCAACGGTGTTCGAAATCGTCGTCTACCTGCTGCAGACGTACAAGAACTCGCATGAGCGCGACGAGCCGACTTCCATACCAGAAGCATTGTCGCTCTCGATCAGTTCGCGCTTCGAACTCACCCCGCGCGAGAACGACGTGCTGCTCGCCCTGCTCCAAGGGCGCAGCTACACGAACATTGGCCACAAGCTGTTCATCTCGAAGTCGACGGTAAAGACCCACGCCAACCATATCTACGCGAAGTTGGGCGTGAGCTCACGCGACGAGCTCATCGACTTGCTTGACCCTCCGCTCGTTCTTAAGAGTTCGGACGATCTACCTGCCTAAACGCACATATCAACCCAAAGAGCGATAAGCTCGCGCGAAAAATCGTCCTTTTGAGCGCTTACCGGTTCCCGACTCTATCCCTATCATCCTCCTTACGAGGCACGGCATGCGTCGTGCCTCGACCGCAACAAACGAGGAAGGGAGAAGATATGGGAACGAACAATGCAAGGCTCACGCGCAGAAGCTTCTTGAAAGGAGCTGCGACGATCACCGCAGGGGGAATGCTGGCCGGAGGGGCGCTCGCCGGCTGCGCTCCGAAAGCTCCGGTTGAGCAAACGGCCACGGGGGCGGATGCCGCAACGAGCGATGCCGTACGTATACGCCAGGCTCCTGCTGCGCTCAACCCGCAGGATTTCGACTACCGCGGCAACACTACCGATTTCGCCACCCTGTTCTCTCCGGTGAACATCGGCTCGCTGGAGTTGACGAATCGCATCGTGAAATCGGCTGCCGGATCGGATACTCACAACAATCCCGACGAAATCGTAGCCTATTATCGCGCTTTCGCGCGAGGGGGCGTCGAACTCGTCTGGGTCGAGGACTGCGCCGATAAGTTCGAGCATTTTCCCAACGCACGTGCAAAACCCCTCGACGAGCTTCCACTCGCGGACATCACCGCCGCCGTGCATGAGGAGGGGGCGTATGTCGGGTACCAGATTTCGTGCATGGGCATCGCGTTCAGCGGAACCAAGCAAGACGCATCTGGAGCATTCGCATCCGCTGTCGCGGGCGACATGACCCTCGACGAGATAAAGCTTGTGCAAGCCGACTCCATAGCGGCTGCGCGTATGCTCAAAGACGTTGGATTTGACGCAGTTGAAATCAACGCTGCCGGCAACAACATCGGGCAGTCGTTCTTCTCGCGCATGCGCAACCACCGCGATGACGACTACGGCCCGCAATCGTTCGAAAACCGAGCGCGCTTCGTATGCGAGATCGTCGAAGGCATCAAGGAGGCGTGCGGCAGCGACTTTGCCGTGCAGGTGCTTATCAACGGAATCGAGGAAAACGACACCACGCTGGGCGACAGCTCGCTCATGACCACCGTGGAGGAGAACCTCGAAATCGCCAAGCTGCTTGAACGGGCCGGCGCTGACAGCCTGCACGTGCGCCTCGGGCCGCTTGGCATGCACGTATGCCAGTTCGCTTCCGATCTATACTTCACAGGATACGGTATCGACGGAACTACCGCCTACGGTACCCAGTTCGACTTCACGCGTCACTGGGAAGGCAAGCTCGTCGGCTCCCATTCCGGATGCGGCATGATGCTCGACGTCGCACGCGAATTCAAGCAGGCCGTATCGATCCCCGTCGGCACCGTCACGTACATGGATCCTGCGCATGCTCCCGATTTGTTCGAAACCGCGCTCGCGGACGGGTCGGTGGATTTCCTGCTGATGAACCGTCCGCTTACCGTGGATACCCAGTACGTGACGAAGCTCAAAGAAGGACGCCTTGACGAAATAGCCCCCTGCACCCGTTGCATGCACTGCCATTTCGACAGCGATGAGAACGGGAAGACCTACGAGCACTGCCGCGTGAACGCCTGTACCCAACGCGCGTTCCGCGAGCCTATGCCGGAAGGGTTCGAGCTTCCCCCCGCAGGACAGCAGAAAACCGTGCTGGTCGTAGGAGGAGGACCGGCCGGCATGGAAGCGGCGCGCGTCGCGGCGCTGCGCGGGCATCGCGTGACGCTCTACGAGAAAAGCGCGGCCGTTGGAGGACTGCTCGACTTCGCGCACGCCGTAAAGGGGCCTCACGAGAACCTCCAGGACCTGCGCGCCTACCTTGCCCGCCAACTCGAGCTTGCGGGCGTCGAGGTGGTTACCGGTCGCGAGGTGGATGCCGCCTTCGTTCAGGAGCAGCGTCCCGACGCGGTCGTTGTCGCAATAGGCGGCACGCGCGACACGCTCGGCCTCTCCCCCGCCGAAGGCACGAGCATCGTCTCGATCTCCGATGTCCTTACCACCGATATCGGGGAGAACGTGGCAATCGCCGGCTCGAACGCTCAAGCAGTCGACGTTGCGCTGCGCCTGATGGCCGAAGGCAAACGAGTGACGATGATAACGCCCGACGATATGAGCCAGTTCGGAAAAGGGCAGTCGAACTGGGTGAGAACGTTTGTGAAACCCATACTGCTCGCACGCGGCATGCGCGTATGGCCTCATGCCCACATCACTTCGGCAGGAGGCGGCGAAGTCCGCTTCTCGGGCGAGACGGGCGTCGAGCTCTCCGTCCCCTGCGACACCCTCGTCGAAGCGTTGGACATGCTGCCGAACACCGCGTTCGCCGACGGACTTTCGGAAATCGAAGTGCATTCCGTAGGCGACTGCGCCAAACCTTGGAACATCGCCGACGCTATCGCCACCGGCAACCTCGCCGCGCGTTCTCTTTAGCGCCCCGACGCAAAGGCCGCCCATCATCGGGCGGCCTTGTGGCGTCGGATGGGCTGCCTCCCTACCTCAGCAGCTCGCCTCGCACGATCACGTGCTTCACGTTGAGATCCTCGTCCAGCACGACGGCGTCGGCGATCTTGCCGACCTCGATGCTGCCGCGTTCGCCATCCAAGCCGAGCGCGCGGGCCGGGTTGGCGCTGGCCGCCCTCACGGCCACATCGAGCGGGATGCCCATGTCGCGCACCGCCACGCGCACGCACGCCATGAGGTCGGTGGCCGAGCCGGCGATGGTGCCGTCGTGCAGCGTCGCGCGGTTGCCGCGCACCGTGACGTCCTGGCCGCCCAGCGAGTACTCGCCGTCATCGAGTCCCGTCGCCATCATCGAGTCGCTGATGAGGATAATGCGCTCGTCGCTGAACGTCGCGAACAGCAGCCGCACCATGGACGGATGGATATGCACGCCGTCGGCGATAAGCTCGGGCGTCACCTCGGGATGGTCGAACGCGGCGCCGATGGGGCCGGGCTTGCGATGATGCAACGGCGGCATGGCGTTGCACAGGTGCGTCATCTGCCGCGCGCCGGCCTCGATGGCTGCGCACGACGTATCGTAGTCGGCCTGCGTATGCGCGATGGACACGCGCACCCCAGGCACCACCGAGCGGATGAAGTCGAGTGCCCCGTCCACTTCGGGCGCCACGTCCACGAGTTTGATGAGGTCGCCCGATCGCTCCTGCAAGCGGCGGAACATCGCCTCGTCGGGCAGGTGGAGGTAAGCCGGGTTCTGCGCTCCGATGTTGTCGGGCGAGATGTAGGGCCCCTCCATGTTGATGCCCACGAGCGCCGCCCCGTCGCGCTTTGCCTCGTAGGAGGCCGCCGCGTCCATGATGGGGCCGAGCACGTCCTCGGGATAGGTCATCGTGGCCGGGCAGATGGCCGTGACGCCGCACGACGCCTCGTGCCGCGCGATGGCGTCGATCGCCTCCTCGGTGCCGTCGCAGAAATCGTATCCCACGCACCCGTGGAAGTGCAGGTCGATGAGACCGGGGATGACGTAGCATCCCGCGGCGTCGATCACGGCTTCGTCGGCGCGCGGGGCCGCGCCTCGCGGCTCGACGGCCGCGAAGCGTTCGCCTTCGATCGCGATATCAGCGGAGACGAACCCCGCGTCCGTCAGAACCGAACCGCCCGTTACTTGCACAGCGCACCCGCTGCCGGATCGACGATGACGGTGGCGTTGGGATGGAACTGCAGGATGGACGCCGGCACCTCGGGCGTCACCGGGCCGAAGAACGCCTGCTTCACGATCTCCGCCTTATGAGATCCCTCCACCACGACGAGCACGCTGCGCGCGGCCATGATGGTGCCGATGCCCATGGTGTAGGCCTGGCGCGGCACGTCCTCGACGCGGTCGAACAGGCGGCTGTTCGCCTGGATGGTGCTCTCGGTGAGGTCGACGCAGTGCGTGGCTTTCGGGAAGGTGTCTTCGGGCTCGTTGAAGCCGATATGGCCGTTCGGCCCCAGGCCGAGCAGCTGCAGGTCGATGCCGCCCGCCTCCTCGATCGCCTGCTCGTAGGCCGAGCACACGGCCTCGGCGTCGGGGTTCGACCCCTCGGGAACATGGGTGCGCGCCTGATCGATGTCCACATGGTCAAACAGGTGCTTCTTCATGAAGTACCGGTAGCTCTGGTCGTGCTCGGGATCGAGGCCGCGGTACTCGTCCAGGTTGAACGTGGTGACGTCCGCGAAGCTGATCTTCCCCTTCGCGCAATCGTCGACGAGGCAGGCGTACAGGCCGATGGGCGTCGTACCCGTAGCCAAACCCAGCACGCACGTGGGATCCGCCTCGACGAACGACGCGATGCGGTCGGCCGCCTGGCGGCTCATATCCTCAGTGCTCTCGGCGATGATGAATTCCATAGAACCTCTCTTCTCTCAGATCGAACGGATGCGAATGCGAACCTATGTCCAGAACTGGGCGGTTTCAATGATGTTCTGATACGCCCACGGGTACACGTCCGAGTACCAGCCCGTCTCGGGTACGAAGCACAGCAGCGCGCTGTACAACACCGAAACGGCCACGAGCACGAGCAGCACCTTCATGAGGAGGTTCTGCACGACGGAGCCCGGCGTCAGATGCTCGTTCACGATGAACACGAGCAGCACCACCGCCGCCAGGAACATGAAGCTGAAGTCGGCGAAGTAGCGCTGCAGGATGCCGGCCATCTCCGCGTCGGCCAGCGCAACGATGACGCCGCCCAGCAACAGCACGATGATGACGCCCGCGATGGTGCGGGTGGAGCGCTGGCTGATGCGCAGCTGAAGGATGCGCTTCGCGAACGGCAGCACCCACAGCACGGGCAGGCACGCGAAGATGCCGCCGAACGTGACTTCCTTGATGGTCTGCCCCATGTACGTGGTGTCGAACGGCGCCGCTTGCAGGTACGGGAACACGCCCGTCGCGCTCGGCGGTTGCAGGAAGTACGCGAACAGGGCCGGGGCCAAGCGCCCGATGTTCCAGCCGCGCTTCGTCATGTCGTTCACCGTGAGGTTGTAGTTCGCGCCGAAGTCCGTGAACGAGCCGAAGCGCGCGTAGTTGTAGGCCATCAATCCCGCGGCCACCACGAGGTAGGGCGCGATCAGGCAGCCGAACTCCCGCGCGCCGCGCGGGGTGAGCAGCCGGCGCTTCGTGATGTACGTGCGCCAGAACAGCGGGAAGGCAAGCAGCGACAGCACGAGCAGCTGCGGGCGGCACCCCGCCACGAGCGCCATGCACAGCGACCCTGCCAGGTACCATTTCTCGGGTCCCGCCGAGGCGCGGCCCTTCATCCAGAAGTACAGGCCCCACACCGAGAACGCCAGGCCCAGCGCGATGGGCAGCGAGTAGAACGTCGGGAACTTCAGCAGGTACAGCACGCCGCAGCACATGACGAGCGGTATCTGCAGCAGCAGGTACAGCCCCAGGCTCACCCGTTTGAAATGGTAGCGCGCGAACCGGTCGAGCAGCGCCGAGCAGCCCAGCACGAACGCCACCACCGCGATGAGCACCCCGATGGCCGTGGGGAAGTTCGCGCCGGTAAGCAGGTAGAACGGCAGGTAGAACAGGATGACCGGCACCACGCCGAAGTAGACGTAGTAGTGCCCTTCGTAGTACGCCACGTCGAAGAGGTAGGACTCCCCCGTCTCCTTCTGCATCTCGTCGCGCGCGCCCTTGTCGTAGGGGTCGTCGGAGTCTTGGAGCCACTGCGGCGGCTCCTCTTCCAGGTACAGCTGCCCGTGCGCCATGGCCTTCGCGAGCTCCGCGTACTGCTGCGCGTTGTCGCCGCCCACCTCGAACGTGTTGACGAGGCTCTTGCCGTCCCACGACCCGCTGTTGTAGCTTTGCGTGGCGACGCCCACGAGGTTCGACCCCAGGAACAAAAACGAGCCGAGCAGGCACACTTCGATGGCCACCGTGGCGATGATCGCCGCTTTCGATTTGCGCGGCTCGCTGACGATGCCGATACGGTAGATGGCGGAGCGCGGACGAAACGCGAACACGAGCGCCAAGAGGCCCACGCAGACGAAGAAGCGCGTCGTGTTGAAGTCGAACGGATGATGGGCGTTGATGCACACGTCGCTCAGCTTGATGGGGTAGCTCACGTCGTCGCCCGTGATCTCGATGCGCAGGTTCTTCACGAGGCCCGTGGTGTTGAGGTTGATGTACTCGCTCTGATCGCTGAACGTGGACACCTCGACGGGCGGCACGCCCACCGTGTACTCGGTGGAGTCGAAGTACGTGTGGTGCGCGTCGTCAGTGAACTGGATCTTCACCGTCAGCTGCTGGGCGGGTTGCAGGTAATCGAAGTTGAGCCAGATGTTGTGCACCTCGGTGTTGAGGTTCGAGAACTCCAGCACGTGGTTCACCGCCGTCACCTTGTACTGGTCGTCGGCAGTCTCCTGCAAGGTGAGCTTGTCGTTAAGCGATATGGTGTTGTACTTGGCCGACGTGAAATAGTTGATGTTGAACAGGAACGTCTCCAGAAGAAGCGCGATCAGCACGATGACGAGCGCGCTTTTGGCGAAATGGATCACCGTCGGGCGATGCCTGCTCATGAAGCCGGTATAGGCATAGGTTATGTTCTGGCGTACGGTCGGCATAATGGTAAAGAATTATAGATGAAAAAAGGCGGAAGGGGCAGCTCAAGCCCCATCCGCCTTCAAGATTGCGTGCAAAAAGCCGCGCGCGGCGCGCTTACAGGCCCAGCGCCTGCTTCACATCGCCGTACACCACGTTCGGATCGCGGTCGCCGTCGATGGAGACGAGCAGGTCGCAGCCGCGGTAGTAGTCGATGAGCGGCGCCGTGGACTTCTCGTACACGTCGAGGCGGTTGCGCACCGTTGCCTCGTTGTCGTCGTCGCGCTGGTACATCTCGCCGCCGCACTTGGGGCAGGTCTCGTCGGCAGCGGTGCCGATGTAGTTGCAGTCGCGGCACATGCGACGCGAGGTGAGGCGCTTGACGATGACCTCGGGATCCACGTCCACGAGCAGCGCCGCATCGAGCGGGCGGCCCAGCTTGGACAGCTCGGCGTCGAGCGCGACCGCCTGGGCGGATGTGCGCGGGAAGCCGTCGAGGATGAAGCCCTTCTCGGTGTCCGGATCCTGCAGACGCTCGGTGACGAGGCCGATGATGACGTCGTCGGGCACGAGATCGCCCGCGTCCATGTAGGACTTCGCCTTCTGGCCCAGCGGCGTGCCGGCCTTCACGGCGGCGCGGAGCATGTCGCCCGTGGAGATGTGCGGCGTACCGAACTCTTCGACCAGCTTGGCCGCCTGCGTGCCCTTACCGGCACCCGGCGCCCCCAACAACACGATATTCATGATGGTTCTATCCTTTCGACATACAATCGATGCGCCGTATTGTACCAAAGCCCTGCGCCGGAAGCGCATATTTCAACAGAAAGACAGGCCGCAAAGCACGAATGCACCCGGGAGGGCGCAGAGCGAGCAGAGCAGCCCGCGCCCGACACCGACAGTGCGCCTTTCCCGCTCGCGCACGCTTTTGTCAACCATTTGCAGGCATATGAGCCTGTTTTGCTTGACAAAAGCGTGCATTTACAAGTTCGATACCAGGAAGGTCGTTCGTGAGAACAAAGGCCTTTCAGAAGCTACTGCATGTGCGCCGGCCTGGTATTTTTGTACAAGCCTTGTACACAGAACGGTTATGGGCAACAAAAAACGCCCTGGTCGGCTTTCTGACCAGGGCGTTTGCCTTTACGAACAGGCTACTTGAAGAAGCCGTCGTAGTTGTGCATCTTCAGCTGGCTTTCCACCTTGTTCATGGTGTCGAGGGCCACGCCGATCATGATGAGGATCGAGGTGCCGCCGAACGCCTGGATGAGCGTGTTGCCGGTGAAGTAGAAGATGATCGTCGGCACCACCGCGATGGCGGCGATGAAGATGCCGCCGGGCAGCGTGACGCGATGCAGCACGTTCTTGATATAGGTCACCGTCGCCGTGCCCGGACGCACACCGGGAATGAAGCCGCCCTGCTTGCGCAGGTTGTCGGCCGTCTCCTCCGGATTGAACACCATGGAGGTGTAGAAGTACGCGAAGAACACGATGAGCAGCACGGTGAGGATCCAGTTGACCCAGCCGGTGGAGATGGCGTCGGCCACCGCCGTCAGCCAGCCCACGTTGAACAGGGCCGCCAGCTGCGCCGGGAAGTAGATCAGGCAGCTTGCGAAGATGATCGGGATGACGCCCGCCGCATTCACCTTGAGGGGAATGTAGGTGGACTGGCCGCCCATCATCTTGCGACCCTGCACGCGCTTGGCATAGTTCACCGGGATGCGGCGCTGCGCACGCTCCACGAAGATGATCGCGGGAATGCAGGCAAGCACCACAAGCAGGGTGACCACCGTAATCGCGACGCCCATAGTGGTATCGGCCGTGAGGTTCATCGACGAGAAGATGGCGCTCGGCACGCGCGACACGATGCTCACGAAGATGATGAGCGACATGCCGTTGCCGATGCCGCGCTGCGTGATAAGCTCGCCCATCCACATGATGAACGCAGTGCCCGCCACGAGCGTGAACACGACGAGGATGTCGGTGAGGATCTCCGGCACCTCCGTGGAGAACACCACGCCGTACTGCGGCGACTTGAACAGCAGCAGGTAGCCGATGGCATTGATCAGACCCAGACCCAACGTCAGGTAACGCGTGATCTGCGTGATCTTGCGACGACCCGTCTCGCCTTCCTTAGCCCAGCGCCCGATGGCGGGGATGACGCCCTGCATCAGCTGCATGATGATCGATGCCGTGATGTAGGGCATGATGCCCAGCGAGAAAACCGAGAAGTTCGACAACGCACCGCCCGTGAACAGGTCGAGCATGGTCATGGACACGCCCGAGTCCTGGAACGAGTTCGCGAACTCGTTGAACGGGATGCCGGGCACCGGCACGTACGCGCCGAAACGATACAGCGCGAGGATAGCCAGAGTGAACAAGATCTTCTTGCGCAGCTCCGGTACCTTGAATGCATCGATGATCGAGCTTAGCAAGGCTCTTCGACCTTTCCTCCGGCTGCTTCGATCTTCGCCTTGGCGGAAGCAGACACCTTATCCACCTGCACGGTGAGAGCCTTGGTGATCTCGCCGTCGCCCAGCACCTTCACGAGCGCGTCGGCATGCTTGATGATGCCCTTGGCCTTGAGGCTTTCGCCGTTCACCACGTCGCCGGCCTCGAAGGTCTCCTCGAGACGCTTCACGTTGACGGGCAGGTACTCCACGTGGTTGATGTTCTTGAAGCCCGGGAGCTTCGGCAGGCGACGAGCGAGCGGCGTCTGACCGCCCTCGAAGCCTGCACCCTTGCCGCCGCCAGCACGCGACTTCTGGCCGTTCATACCGCGACCGGACGTCTTGCCCGTGCCCGACGCGGGACCGCGACCCACGCGCTTGCGGGGCTTGCGCGAACCTTCAGCCGGCTTAAGATCCTTGAGTTCCATGTTAGTTTCTCCTTCTTTCGCTGTCCGGGACCCTTCCCGGCGCTGGCAGCTCGCCGCCAGCAAACTTCCGTAAATCGACCATCGGCGTGCCGTTGCGGCACGCCGACGAATCATTATATCCTACCTGCCAAGTACCACGAAGATTAGATCTCTTCGACCTTGACCAAGTGCTTCACCTTGAAGATCATGCCGCGGACGGACTCGTTGTCCACCTGCTCCACGGAGCGGTTGATCTTGCCGAGGCCAAGCGCGCGCAGGGTCTTGCCCTGGTCTTCCTTGTAGCCGATGGAGCTTTTCACCTGGGTGATGCGCAGGGTCTTCTTTGCGTCAGCCATTAGTTCTTCTCCTTCCAGCCGTAGATCTTGGAGACGGACATGCCGCGACGCTCGGAAACCTGCTCGGGGCTCTCCATGTTCTTGAGGCCCTCGGCGGTGGCCTTGACCACGTTCATCACGTTGTCGGTGCCGAGCGACTTGGCGAAGCAGTCGGTGACGCCCGCCAGCTCCATGACCGCACGAGCCGCGCCGCCGGCGATAACGCCGGTACCGGGCGTAGCCGGCTTGATGAGCACGCGACCGGCGCCGTACTCGCCGATGATCTCGTGCGGCAGCGTCTTCTCGGCCGTCAGCGGCACGCTGAACATGTTCTTCTTCGCGTCCTCGACGCCCTTCTTGATGGCGATGGGCACTTCCTGGGACTTGCCCATGCCCACGCCGACGCGACCGTTGCCGTCGCCGACCACCACGAGCGCGGTGAGCGCGAAGCGGCGGCCGCCCTTGACAACCTTCGACACGCGGTTGATGTAGACGACGCGCTCCTGAAGCTCGGGGACCGCGGCGTTGTCTTGTTTGTTACGAGCCATAGACCTTAACCCCTTCTAGAATTTCAAGCCTGCTTCGCGAGCGGCATCGGCCAAAGCCTTGATGCGCCCGTGATACAGGTTGCCGCCACGGTCGAACACGACTTCCGTGACACCGGATTCCTGCGCCTTCTTGCCCACGATCGCGCCCAGGGCGGCAGCGCCCTCGACGGTCGCGCCGCTCTTGCCCGTGGCCTTGAAATCGGGGCCGAGCGTGGAAACGCCGCAGATCGTCTTGCCGGCGACGTCGTCGATCACCTGCACGTACATGTTGGAGTTGCTGCGCGTGACGCACACGCGGGGACGAGCCGCCGTACCGGCGATCTTTCCGCGAACGCGACGATGGCGACGAGCCAGCGCAGCCTGCTTTTTCTGAAGCTTGTTCATGATAATCCCTTCGATCTCAATCGTTCGCGGCTCGCGCCTAGTCCTTGCCGGCCTTGCCGACCTTGCGGCGGACATGCTCGCCCTCATAGCGAATGCCCTTGCCCTTGTAGGGCTCCGGCTTGCGCCACTTGCGGATGTTCGCGGCAACCTGGCCGACCTGCTCCTTGGAAGGACCGCTCACGATGATCTCGGTCTGGCTGGGCACCTCGAACGTGATGTTCTCGGGAGCCTCCACCAGCACGGGATGGGAGAAGCCGAGCTGCATCTCAAGATCCTTGCCCTTGAGCGCGGCACGGTAGCCGACGCCCACGAGCTGCAGCTTCTTGGAGAAGCCGGCAGACACGCCCTCCACCATGTTGGCGATGAGCGTGCGCACGAGGCCGTGGTAGGCCTTCGCTTCGCGGGAGTCGTTCGGACGCTCGACGATGATGTCGTCGCCCTCCCGCTTGATGGTCATGATCTCGGGGAAGGTGCGGGTCAGTTCGCCCTTCGCCCCTTTCGCCGTCACCGTCGTGCCGTCGATGGTCACATCGACTCCGGCAGGAACGGTCACGGGCAGCTTGCCAATACGAGACATATCTATCCCTCCCTTTCCTACCAGATGTAGGCGATGACTTCGCCGCCAACGCCCTTTTTACGGGCATCGCGATCGGTCATAACGCCGTTGCTCGTCGAAACGATAGCCGTGCCGAGGCCACCGAGCACGCGGGGCAGCTCGTCCTTGCCCGCGTAGATGCGCAGGCCGGGCTTCGAGATGCGCTTGATGCCGCGGATCGTCTTGGCCTTCTTGTCACCGTACTTCAACGTGATCTCGAGCGTAGCGCGCGGCTCGCCCTCGATGACGTCGTAGCCCTGAACATAGCCCTCTTCCTGCATGATGCGGGCTATCTCGACAAGTTTCTTGCTGGACGGCATGGACACCGTCGGCTTGCCGGCAGAGTTAGCGTTACGCACGCGCGTAAGCATATCTGCAATGGGGTCGGTCATGGTCATAGTGATTTTCTCCTTTGGTCCGTGATGAGCCTGTCGATTCGGTTCGTCAGCGCCCGTAACGCCTCCGCCTGAACCGTGGCACACCCGAGCGTAATCGTCGTGTGGCTTACCACGAAGCTTTGGTCACGCCGGGCAGTTCGCCTTTGTTGGCCAACTCGCGCAAGCAGACGCGGCACAGGCCGAACTTGCGGTAGTAGGCGCGGGGACGTCCGCAGCGCGTGCAGCGGTTGTGCTGACGCGTCGAGAACTTCGGCTCGCGCTTGGCCTTGGCGACCATCGATTTCTTAGCCATGCAAATCCTTCTTTCTTATATCCAGCCCGTCCGATCGTCCGGACGGGCTCGAGTGCACGTTTCAGCGCAGGTTGCCTTGGGGCAGCCTTGGGTGGGACAACGCGGGTTATTCCTTGTCCTTGAACGGGAAGCCCAGCGCGTCGAGCAGCGCGAAGGCGCTGTCGTCGTCCGGAGCCGTCGTCACGAACGTGATGTCCATGCCGCGCGTGCGATCGATCTTGTCGTAATCGATCTCCGAGAAGATAAGCTGCTCGGTGACGCCCATGGTGTAGTTGCCGCGGCCGTCGAAGCTGGTCGGCGAGATGCCGCGGAAGTCGCGCACGCGGGGAAGCGCCGTGGCCAGCAGACGGTCGAGGAACTCCCACATGCGGTCGCCGCGCAGCGTGACCTTGCAGCCGATGGGCTGGCCTTCGCGCACGTGGAAACCAGCGATGGACTTCTTGGCGCGCGTCACGCAGGGCTGCTGGCCCGTGATGATGCGCAGGTCGCCCATGGCGGCGTCCAGCAGCTTGTGGTCGGCAGCGGCGGCGCCCACGCCCATGTTCACGACGATCTTCTCAAGGCGCGGAACCTTGTTCACGTTGTCGAGGGCGAGATCCTTCTCGAGCTTGGCCACGATCTCGTTGGTGTACTTTTCCTTCAAGCGAGGAGCAGTCATGTTTTCCTGTATCCTTTCGATGAATTAAACGCAGGATTTCCGACCCTGCGTCCCCAACCGGCCTGGCCGGAGGGGGTCATTGCTCAAAGGGGCGCGCCGCCGAAGCGCCGCGCCGCCTTCATGTGCTAGTCGATGTCCTTGCCGCACTTCTTGCAGACGCGGACCTTCTTGCCGTTCTCGTCGCGCTTGTTGCTGACGCGCGTGGGCTGCTTGCAGCTCGGGCACACCAGCATCACGTTCGACACGTGGATGGGAGCCTCCACCGAAGAGATACCGCCCTGCGGGTTCTGCTGCGTGGGGCGAAGAGCCTTCTTGACGATGTTGACCTTCTCCACGACGACGCGCTGCTTCTGCGGCAGCGAGCGCAGGATCGTGCCCTCTTTGCCCTTGTCCTTGCCGGCCAGGACCTTCACCTTATCGCCCTTTTTGATGTTCATGCTGTTCATTTGCGCACACCTCCTTAGAGCGTTTCAGGTGCCAGGGACACGATCTTCATGTACTTCTTGTCGCGCAGCTCGCGGGCGACGGGCCCGAAGATGCGCGTGCCGCGCGGGGCGCCGTTCGTGTCGATCAGAACGGCTGCGTTCTGATCGAACTTGATGTAGCTGCCGTCGGCACGACGAACTTCCTTCTTCACGCGAACGACCACGCAGCGGACGACGTCGCCCTTCTTCACGTTGGTGTTCGGCGCGGCTTCTTTAACGCTGCAGATGATGACATCGCCCAGTCCCGCGTAACGGCGCTTAGAGCCGCCCAGGACCTTGATGCACTGCACCTTGCGAGCGCCGGAGTTATCGGCCACTGCGAGCATGGTTTGCATCTGAATCATTGCTTCAACCTAACTTTCATCTCGATAGTCTTTCGCGACGAGCGCGCAAGACTACTGGGCCTTCTCGACGATCTTCACGAGGCGCCAGCGCTTCATCTTCGACAGCGGACGCGTTTCCATGATCTGAACGGTGTCGCCGAGGCCGGCTTCGTTGTTCTCGTCATGGGCATGGAACTTCTTCGTCGTCGTCATCATCTTGCCGTACACGGGGTGCGGCTTGCGCTCCTTGACTTGCACGACGCAGGTCTTGTCGTTGACGGCGCTTACCACGACGCCCTGACGGACCTTGCGGGAGTTACGTTCTTCGCTCATGTGTATCCAACCTTCCTAGCCGACGGGCTATGCGCTCAGCTCGCGGGCGCGCATCTCGGTCTGAATACGCGCGATGTCCTTTTTGACCTGCTTCACGCGGGCGGTGTTGTCAAGCTGGCTCGTAGCCATCTGGAAGCGCAGGTTGAAAAGCTCCGCGCGCGCTTCCTTGAGTTTCGCCTGCAAATCGTCGGCAGACAGCTCACGGATCTCTGCTGCTTTCATTTATTCCTGCCCTTCCGTTTCACGAGAAACAATCTTGCACTTGATGGGCAACTTGTTGATGGCGAGGCGGAGCGCTTCCTTGGCGACGGCCTCGTCGACGCCACCGATCTCGAACATGATGCGGCCGGGCTTGACGACCGCGACCCATGCCTCGGGGTTGCCCTTACCGGAACCCATGCGAGTCTCGGCAGGCTTCTTCGTGATGGGCTTGTCCGGGAAGATCGTGATCCACACCTTGCCGCCACGCTTCATGTAGCGGGTCATGGCGATACGGGCTGCCTCGATCTGGCGGTTGGTGATCCAAGCGGCTTCGAGCGCCTGGATGCCGTATTCGCCGTGGTTCAACCGGGTGCCGCCTTTGGCCTTGCCCTTCATGGAACCACGCTGCACCTTGCGGTGCTTCACGCGCTTAGGTACGAGCATTACTTTGCCCTCCTATCGTTACGATCGTTGCGACGGGGACGGCTGGGGCGAGAGCTGCCCTCGAGCGCCGGCTGGGGAGCCTTCTGGCCGGGGAGCACTTCGCCGTGGTACACCCACACCTGCACGCCGATGGAGCCCATCGTCGTAGCAGCCGTGGCGAAACCGTAGTCGATCTTGGCACGCAGCGTGTGCAGCGGCACGCGACCTTCGCGATACCACTCGCGACGGCTCATCTCGGCACCGCCGAGACGGCCGGAGCACTGAATGCGGATGCCCTTGGCGCCGCTCTTACGGGCGGACTGGACGGCCTTGCGCATCGCACGGCGGAACGCAACGCGTCCCTCGAGCTGCTCGGCAACGGACTGCGCGATGAGCGCAGCATCGAGCTCGGGGCGCTTGACCTCGACGACCTCGATGGACACCGGGCCGTTGGCGACCTTCTCGAGCTTCTTGCGCAGCGAGTCGATCTCGGCGCCCTTCTTGCCGATGACGACGCCCGGACGGGCGGTGGTCACGATGATCTTGATCTTGTCGCCAGCGCGCTCGATCTCGATCTTGGAGACGGCGGCACGGGCGAGCTGCTTGTCCAAAAACTTCCTGATGGCCAAGTCGTTTGCCAGGTTCTTGGCGTAATCCTTGTCGGCGTACCAGCGGCTACGCCATTCCTCGGTGATGCCGAGACGGAACCCGGTGGGGCTTACTTTCTGACCCATGCGGCTTATGCCTCCTCTCGCGGTGCAACGATGATGGTGATGTGGCTCGTGCGCTTGCGGATGCGCGAAGCGGAGCCCTTGGCGCGCGGACGGATGCGCTTGAGCGTGGGGCCTTCGTCGGCGAAGGCGGCCTTCACGATGAGCGTTTCCGGGCGCACGTGGTGCTGGTTCTCGGCGTTGGCCACAGCGGAGTTCAGCGTCTTGGCGACAACCTCGGCGATGGCGCGGTCGGAGAACTGCAGGATCTCGCGAGCGGCGGGCACGGACTTGCCACGAATCAGATCGATGACGATACGCGCCTTACGGGGCGAAACGCGGACATAGCGTGCAATTGCTTTAGCTTCCATTGTTTTCACCCCTTCTTATCTCTTCTTGCCCTTGTCGGCGGAATGACCCTTAAAGGTGCGGGTCGGGGCGAATTCGCCCAGCTTGTGGCCGACCATGGATTCCGTAACGTATACCGGCACGTGCTTGCGGCCATCGTGCACGGCGATGGTGTGACCCACCATTTCCGGGAAGATGGTGCTCGAGCGCGACCAGGTCTTCACGACGTTCTTCTCGCCCGCCGCATTCATCTTCTCGATACGATCAAGAAGGCGCGGTTCAACGAAAGGACCCTTCTTCAAACTTCTACTCACTATTACTCCTTAACGCTTTGCGCTACTTCTTGCGACGGCGGATGATCAAGCGGCTCGAAGCCTTCTTGGGATTGCGGGTGCGATGGCCCTTCGTGGGAACGCCCCACGGGGTGACCGGGTGACGACCAGCGGACTTGTTCTTGCCCTCGCCGCCGCCGTGCGGGTGGTCGACCGGGTTCATGACGGTACCGCGAACGCTGGGACGGATGCCCTTCCAACGGTTGCGACCGGCCTTGCCGATCTTGATGTTGGAGTGCTCGGCGTTACCGACCTCGCCCACCGTCGCGCGGCACGTGATGAGCACGCGGCGCATTTCGGAGGAAGGCATGCGCAGGATGGCGTAGTCGCCCTCCTTGCCCATGAGCTGGATGCTGGTGCCGGCGGAACGGGCGATAGCGGCGCCCTTGCCCGGCTGCAGCTCCACGGCGTGGATGAGCGTACCGACGGGGATGTTGGCCAACGGCAGGGCGTTGCCCGGCTTGATGTCGGCCTCGACACCGCTCATGACGGTATCGCCCACGCGGAGACCCTTCGGATGAAGGATGTAGCGCTTCTCGCCGTCGACGTAGTGCAACAGGGCGATGCGGGCGCTGCGGTTCGGGTCGTACTCGATGGTCGCGACCTTCGCGGGGACGCCGTCCTTGTTGCGCTTGAAGTCGATGATGCGGTAACGGCGCTTGTTACCGCCGCCCTGATGGCGGGTGGTGATGCGGCCGTTGTTGTTGCGTCCTGCCTTGTTGGACAGCGGCGCAAGCAGCGACTTCTCCGGCGTCGACGTCGTGATCTCGGCGAAGTCCGAGACCGTTTGGAAGCGTCGGCCGGGGCTGGTCGGCTTGTACTGTTTGACTCCCATTGCTTTCCTTTCTGCGGATTCTCGCTCGCACGCCTCTCCGTACACCGAGAATCCTTCGTCTCTTCGTGGCTCCGATTGCCGCCGATGTGCCGCAGGGAGGCTGGGCACGTGCGACTCCGGTTGCCACGCGTCCGGGTGTATCCATCTAAGTCCAGACGCAACCGAGAATTATACGCAGAAAACGCTTTGTATTCAAGAATCGATTTTTTAGACACAACCTGCGCACAATCCGCAGAGCATTCCAGACCGCTGAGAGAGCGACGAAAAACGCGAGCGACAAGGACAAAGCCTTGTCGCTCGCAAACGATTACGAAGGATGGCCAACAGGGGCAGTTTCCTGCAGCATGAAGCCGACCAGAACGGATTACTGCCGCTCCGCCAGCTGCTCCACGTTCACGACGGCATGATCGAGCAGCCACTGGTTCGCCTTCATGCGCTCGGCGGCCTCGCGCAGAGCGAAGCCGCGGCCGTTCTCCTGCATCTCGCGCTTCACGGCGTCCGGGTTCTGCGGGTTCATCGAACGGCAGGCGGCGTCGATGTCCTCGTCGGTGAGGGTCATCTTCTCGTGACGGAACAGCGCGTCCAGCGCGTAGCCCTGCACGAGCATCTCGCGGGTCTGCATCATCATGATCATGCCGAACTGCTGCTCGCCGCCCTGGCTTTGCACGAACTGCTCGAAGGGGATGCCCTGCTGCTGCAGCTGGCCGCGCAGGTTGGACACGAGCGTCTGCTGCATGGCCTCGTACACCTCGTCCTGAATGCGGCCCTCGAAACGCTTGGCCAGCTCGGATGCCGCAACCTGCAGCTTGTACGCCTCGTACTGGGCGCGACGGTCGGCCGTCAGGCGATCGGTTATGCCGCCGCGCAGAGCGGCCGCATCGCGGTACATGGGCAGGTTCTTGGCCACCCATTCGTCATCGATGGCGGGGACGACCTTTTTCTGCATCTCCTTGACGGTGACGGTGCAGTCGACGGTGTCGCCCTTGTCGTCGGCGTTCATGCCGGGCAGGTCGAAGGAGAACGACTTCGTTTCGCCCACGTTCATGCCGATGAGATGCTTCTCGAAGTCCTCGGGCATGAGGCCCATGCCGGTGAGGTACGTGCGGCCTTCGGTGGACAGGTTGTCCATCTTCTCGCCGTTCTGGAAGGCTTCGAGCGCCAGCAGGAAGCCGTCGCCTTTCTCCACCGGGTGCGGCTCGTCCGACACGAACTCCGCGTAGCTCTCGGCGATCTGCGCGATCTGCTCCTCGACCTCGGCCTGCTCGATCTCGAAAGGCGGCACGGTGATGGACACGGGCTCGTAGGACTTCAGCTCGTAGTCGGGCTTCGGCGTGACGCGAACCTCGAACGAGAAGGTCTGGCCGCGCTTGAGCGGACCGGCGGCCTTCGGAAGAGCCGGGAACGCCGGCGTGATGTTGCGCTTGTCGATGGCGAACGGCACGAGGTACTCCACGGCCTGCTGCTGCACGATGGCGTCGAGGTCCTTGATGCCCAGCTGCTTCTCGACGGCCTGCTCCACGGACATGCCCGGCGTGGGCTGCACGCCCATCTGCTGGGCGAACCTGTACTGAGCCGCCGTGAGGGCATGGCTGACCTCGGCGGTGGAGGCTACGGCCTCCAGCAGGATGCGTCCGTCGTCGAGCTTCTTTTCGGTTACCTTCATGAAGAGTCCCCTTCTGTTTCGATCGTCAAGCGCTCATTGTAGCGCATTACTCGTTCGACTTGAGGCTTTCCACCATGTCGATGCGGCGCAATTTGCCGCGCATGGCCAGCATCACGAGCACGGTGAACAGCATGGTCAGCAGAAACGCCAGCAGGAAGCTGGTCGGGTGTATGGCACGGCCGAACATGATCTGGTCCACCTCGGCCGTGACCACGACGAAGCCTTCCATCCACACGCCCAGCACGAGACCGACCGCGCAGCCGATGGCCGCCAAGAGGAATATCTCGCGGAAGATGTAAGCGTTCATCTCACGCGGCGTGAAGCCGAGCACCTTGAGGGTGGCGATCTCGCGCATGCGCTCGGTGATGTTGATGTTCGTGAGGTTGTACAGCACGATGAACGCGAGCGCCGCCGCCGCGGTGACCAGCACCACGACAATCATGTTCACGCTCGACATCATGTCGCGGTACGCGTCGATGGTCTCGTCGTTGTACGCCACGGTCTTCACGCCTCCTGCGGCCAGAAGGTCGTTCGAGAACTGCACGCGCAAGTCGGGGTCGGACGTGGTGACGGCCAGCACGGTGCGGTAGTCGGGAGCCTTGCCCATAAGCTGCTCGTAGAGGGCGGGACCCATATAGGCGTAATGGTACACATAGTTCTCGACGATGCCCGTGACCGTGGCCTCGTAGGACGTGCCGGTCGCGTTGCCGATGGCATCCTGCTCGGTCAGCGTGACGGCATCGCCTGCGCGCACGCCCAACTCCGCCGCCAGCTTCTCGGTGAGCACGAGGCCGTCGTCGTCCAGCTTCACCGGATGATGGCCGACGCGGGTGTTCAAGGCCACGAAGCGGTCGAACGATGCCGGATCCTCGGGCACGACCAGCTCCATGCGCTTGTCTTGCTCGTCCGGCCCGCCGGCCAGCATGTTCTGCCGCATGACCAGCGTATGCGCGGTGACGAGCGAGCCGTCGTCGAGCAGGTCGTCAATACGCCGCTGCTCTTCGCTTGACAGGTCGTCCGCCAGCGTAACGACGGCGTTGTACTTCGTGATCTCGCCGAACTGCTTGTCGATTATATCGTTGATGGCGTTGGACAACCCGAGACCCGTCAGCAAGAGCGCCGTGCAGCCCGCGATGCCGATGACCGTCATGACGAAGCGCTTCTTGTAGCGGAACAGGTTGCGGAACGTCACTTTCCACGAGAACGAGAGATGCCGCCACAGCGGACCGATGCGTTCGAGTACTATGCGCTTGCCCGCCTTCGGAGTGCGCGGCAGCATGAGCTGCGCCGGGCGCTCGCGCAAGGTGGCGGCGACGGCGGCCCAGGTGGCGAACAGCGTGACGCCGACGCCGAGCCCGGCTGCAAGCCCGGCGAACCCAGGATCGACGGGCAGCGGCAGCGGCAGCTCGGGCACGAAGTATATGATGCCGTAGGCCTTCATGATGACGGCGGGCAGCACTTGGGACAGCGCGAGGATGCCTAGAATGCTGCCGATCCCGCTGGCCGCGGCTGCGTATGCGAGGTATTTGGAGGCGATGCGCGTGCGACGGTAGCCAAGCGCCTTGAACGTGCCGATGAGGGCACGCTCCTCCTCCACCATGCGCGTCATGGTGGTGAGGGCCACGAGAGCCGCCACGAGGAAGAAGATGAACGGGAACACCGCGGCGATGCTGTCCACGCGGTCGGCGTCCGCCTCGAAGCTGGCTGCACCGTAGTTCGCCGTGCGGTCCATGACCAGCCATTCGGGGCGCTCCAGATCGTCGATCTGCTTCTGGGCGTCGTCGAGGCGACGCTCGGCATCCGCCAGCTGCGCATCGGCGTCCGATTTCTTCTGCTCGTATTCGGCGAGGCCGCTGTCGTAGTCGGCGCGACCTTGTTCGAGCTGGGCGCGGCCGTCCTGCAGCCGAGCGGCGGCGTCATCGAGCTGCTGCTGAGCCGCGGCGATCTGCGCGTCGGCTTGCGAGCGCGATGAGGCGAGATCGGCGCGCGCCTGATCAAGCTTCCGGGCGCTCGCGTCGAACTGAGCCTTCCCCCCTTCATAGGCGGCCTGCTGCTGTTCGAGCTCGACCTTGGAAGAGTCCAGGGCGTCCTGCTTGCCCTGGAGTTCGGCGCGCGCTGCCTCCAGCTTGGGCTTCTGCACGTTGACGAGATCGTCGAGGGTGGCCTGGACGAGAGCCATCTGCGCCCGGAGATCCTGCTGTTGCGCTTTGAGGGCGTCTTGCTCGGCGCGCAGTTCGGCGATCTTCTGCGCGTCCTTGTCGGGATCGAGCTGCTTGATCTGCTCCTCCAGCGCGTCGATGCCCTTCTGGATCCGGTCGACGCCGGCCGCTGCGTCGGCGACGCCGGCCTGCGCCCGAGTTATGCCCGCGTCAAGCTCGTCGGATTGCCGCTCCCAATCGCCCCACGCCGCCGCGAGGGCGTCGGCACCCTGTTGCCACTGAGCCCGGGCCGCTTGGAGTTGCCCTGCGGCATCATCCAACTGCGGGCGCTGCGCGTCGAGCTGCGCCTGCCCTTCGGCTATCTGCCGTTCGGCATCGTCCAGCTGCGCCTGAGCACTCGCACGCTGGCTCGCCAGCTCGGACGCGCCGCTGTCGTAGGCCGCCTGGCCGTCGGCCAGCTCCTGCTCGCTTGCGGCGATCGTCGCGGCGGCATCGTCGAGCTGGCGCTTCGCATCGTCCAGTTGCGACTGCGCGTCGGCCCTCTCGCCCTCGTAGTCGGCGCGCTTCTCGTCGAGCTCCTTCTGCGCATCGGACTTCAGCTGGTCGACACGCGCCTGCTCGCGCTCGGGCGCAAGCGCCTTGATGCGATCCGCCACTTCGTCTACGAGCCGCTGGTAGGCGTCGCTCGACGCGCGTTCGTTCGCCGCCCCGCGCACCGTGAGGTACGCCTCGGTATAGGGAAGATCGGCCGAGAAGTCGCTCTCGGGCACGTACATATACTGTTGGATGGAGCCCGAACCCAGCGTGGTCTCGCCCATGCTCGAAGACGTTGCGTAGTACGGAGCGTTCACAAAGCCCGTCACCGTGTACGTGCGCGTGACGAGGGTCTGGTCCACGTCCTGCACGCCTTCGGTGATGGTCAGCGTGTCGCCGACGGCGATGGCGTCGTTCTCCACGAGGTTGGCCGACAGCACGCACTCCCCCGTCTTCTGCGGCCACGAACCCCGGACGAGGAGGGGACGGTTCAGATAGTCGGGATCGTCGGAACGCGCATGCACGCCGTCGGAGGTGTCGCTCGTGCGCGCCGCATCGGGCAGCGAATGCACGCGCGTGGCGTACTGCTCGCCGTCGATGGACGCCATGACGTCGGTCTCGCGCGCGGGCATCACAGCCTCGACTCCCTCGACATGGCGCAGCGCCGCGATGTCGTCGTCGGTGAGGCCGAGGGTCGAAAGCACGCGGATGTCCATGAGCGACGTGCCGTCGAAGTACTCGTCGGCCGCCAGCTTCATATCGGGCGCGGTCATGCGCAGGCCGGCGTAGAAGCCCGTGCCCAGCGCGACGATGGCGGCGATAGCCAGGAAGCGCCCGAACGAGTGGGTGATCGAACGCAGGGTCTCAGTGTTGAACGCGCTTTTCACGACGCGCCGGCTACCACTCGATCGCCTCGGCGGAAACAGGCGCTTCGTTCACTTCGACGCCCGCAACGCGTCCTTCGCGGATGTGGATCACCCGGTCGGCGATGGCGGTGAACGCGGAGTTGTGCGTGATGAGCACCACCGTCTTGCCCGTGTCGAAGCACGTGTCCTGCAACAGCTTCAGGATGGCCTTGCCCGTGCGGTAATCGAGCGCGCCGGTGGGCTCGTCGCACAGCAGGAGCTTAGGGTTCTTCGCCAGCGCACGGGCGATGGCCACGCGCTGCTGCTCGCCGCCGGAAAGCTGCGCCGGGAAGTTGTCCAGGCGATGGCCCAGGCCCACCTGCTTGAGCACGGTTCCCGCATCGAGCGGATCCTTGCAGATCTGGCTGGCAAGCTCCACGTTCTCAAGCGCCGTGAGGTTCTGCACGAGATTGTAGAACTGGAAGACGAACCCGATATCGTAGCGACGGTAGTACGTGAGCTCCTTCTCAGAGAATGCGCTGATCTCGCGACCGTCGAGCATGATGGTTCCCGACGAGCAGGCGTCCATCCCGCCCAACATGTTCAAAAGCGTCGTCTTGCCCGCGCCCGAGGGGCCAACGACCACGACGAGCTCGCCGCGCTCGATGTCGAAGGTCATGCCGTCGACGGCAGCCACCTCCACCTCGCCCATGCGGTACACCTTGCGCACGTCGCGAAACTCCACGAACGCCATGTCGCCCTTCTTCCGTCAGCCCGAATACCGGTTTCCCTCACCATACACGAACCCACATCCCAACGCCAGCGACAACACGCCTGCCCTGCGAACAAATTCCACGGATCCGATCAACGGCTCGCAGCTTGCCGGATGCAATGCGCAGGTTATGGCAAAATTGCGAGATTTCTTGTTCTTTCAATCCCCCTATGACCTCAAGGCCGCCAGTCATGGTATTTCTTTGCTCGAACGTTATCTTGATGGGCTGCGTCCTGGCAATACGAATCCAAGCCGCTCCCCCTCCCTGCAGGAGCAAAGCGTAATCTCGCTATTCTTTCGAAAGGCTCGTCATGAATGAGACGGTTCTCATAGTCGAAGACGATTCGGATATTATCGAAATCCTGAGCCTCTATCTATGCGGTAGCGACTACCAAGTCGAAACCGCTGCGAATGGAAAGCTGGGACTCGAGCTGCTTGAGCGCAAGTCCCCTTCCGTCATACTCGTGGATTTGATGATGCCCGAAATGAACGGGTTTGACTTCATCAAGGAAACTCGCTTAGTTTCGAACGCGCCCATCATCATCATTTCGGCGCGCAGTCAGCCCACCGACAAGATGCTCGGCTTGGATTTGGGTGCCGATGGGTACATCACGAAGCCGTTCGACCCGATCGAAGTGCTGGCCTACATTCGCGCGGTTCTCAGACGCTGCAACGCATTGTCCGCACGCGGCCCAAGCAACATTTCACCAGACGGTTCGGTCGTGCGCATGGGTGTCATAGAATTCGACAAAGAGTCCTTGATAGTTCGGAAGAACAGCAACGCGGTTTCCTTTACGGCCTCGGAATTGAAGATATTCAGCAAACTGTTCTCCTCGCCCGGCCGCGTGTACACGAAGGCGCAATTGTACGAGCTGATCAGCGCTTCCTCGCATGGCGGAGGCGAGGACAGCATCATGGTTCACATATCCAACATCCGCTCTAAGATAGAAGACGATCCCAACAATCCGGCGCGTATCGTTACGGTTCGTGGACTGGGATATCGTTTTGAGGGCTGATGCGACATCGGCGAAGCTGGGGGTGGAGTCATTGCTTTCCAGCTTGGCGTTTCGGTGCATGTCGATCGTGCTTGTTTATGCGGTCTTGATCATGGGCCTGTTTTCGGCTGTCGGCTACCTCGCTGACTCGCGCCTCAACAGCGCGTTTCCTTCCATCGACGATCTGGAGGAAAACAGGGTCGCGCTGGAAAACGACTCTTTCAACGAATTGAGAAACTCGATACCGCCATCTGCTCAGATGGTGATATTCGACCAGAACGGGAACCGCCTCTATGCCAGCGATGACGATGTCGCCAAATCGATCGACGCCAACGACCTGGAAATCATCAACGGAACCGAAGAAGACCAGGTGTTCTACGAGGTTTTGCAGCGCTTCGATGCCCGCTACGGCACCGTGTATGAAATAAACTTATGCGGAATGAACGGGATCGGGAGTTCGAAGATAGTCTTGTCCTCATGCGTTTGCAAGCTTGATGGAACGATCGTCGAAGGCGACCTGTTCGCCGGTCGAGAATCGCTGAGCAAGCGGGAGCTTTCCCTGATAAACGGGGAATTCAGCGCAAACAAATCTATCCAGAAGCTCGAATACGTTACCGTCGACAATCAGCCCCGTACCCTTGTTTTTATTTCCTCGCATGTGAGCGAAGCAACGTACAATGAGCTGATCAGCCAAAACGGGATGATTTGGCTTTCTTCTATCCCTGTCGCGGTTGCCTTCACGGCAATTGCCGCCGTGGTGCTCGTGAGAATGATACGCAGGGCGGCAAAGCCGCTCAACGCTGCCATTACCGCATGCAAGGAAGGCGGCGAAAGCCCCGACGGCACGCATCGCGTTCCAGCTGAGCTGGTGCCGACATACGATAATTTTCTCGAGCTGATGGAGGAGCTTAAGGCCGCGCAAAACGACAAGCAGCGCATCGTTTCGGATATTTCGCATGATCTGAAAACGCCGTTGACGGTGATAAGGGGGTATGCGCAGGCATTCGAAGACGGATGCGTGCCGCCCGAAAAAGCCGGAGAGTATCTGAGAGCAATGAAGGAAAAAACGGATGAAGCCTCCCAGCTCATCGATTCGCTGTTTCTTTACGCCAAAACGAACCACCCCTCGTACAGCCCTCAGCTTGCGCGGATGGACGTTTGCGAAGCGGTTCGTCGCATTGCGGTGGAAATGCTTCCGACTATCGAACAGCGCGCCTGCCGCCTTGACGCGGCAATCCCCGACGATCCCATTTGGGTGCGCGCCGACGGCTCGTTGCTGGCGCGCGTGCTTGGCAACCTGATCAACAATGCATGCGTGCATAATCCCGGCGGCGTTACCGTTCGATTGACCTGCAAACGCACTGAAAGCGAGGCGGTGATCGCCGTAGCGGATGACGGCGCGGGAATTCCCGAATCCATACGCGACCATGTGTTCGAGCCGTTTGTGACCAGCAATGACGCACGCGAATCGGGCAAGGGCACCGGCTTGGGGCTTTCCATTGCCAAACGTTTCATAGACTTGCAGGGTGGAACGATTGCCGTTTCAGCTCAGCCCGAAGAAGACTTCGAAACCGAGATCGTCGTGACTCTTCCGCTGGCATAGCCCCTTTCGTTAAGAAACCTTAAGGCTGTCTTCAGCCTAAGCAAAGGATGGCTTTTCATAGTGAAAAGCGTATGTCCTTTGCTTGAAGGAGAGCTATGAAGAATCCTCTGATACGCTGCGTCGCGCTGCTTGCGCTGCTGCTTGTCCACATCGGACTGGCGGGATGCGCCGCAACCCAGGAAAAGCATGCTGAAAACGATTCGATCGACAACGAATTGGCGGACGCGAGATACGATGAGCCCGAAGAGCGCGTTTTAGTCTCAGACGATCGGAGCAACGGAAAAGCGTCGAAGGAGATAGTTTGCTGGGGCGACAGCATGACCGAAGGAGCCGGTCGCGATCCAGCCGTGATCGCGACCGGCGACGGCGTCTTCGATGCCAGCTATCTGTCGTATCCTGACGTACTTCAAAAACTGACGGGTATGACCACCTGCAATTTCGGCGTATCGGGCGCGACATCCGAAGAGATCGGCATTATGCAAGGAGCCATCGAGGCCGATGACGAGGACGAGCGCCTCTTCATCGATGAGGAAGTGGCCGAGCTGGCAAAACAGCATACGGGAACGATACTGGTGCTGGAAATGGGAAGCAACGGCGGCTGGGACGGCGATTACGCAACGCTCATAGAGCAGTACCATGCGATCATCGAAAACTCCGGATGCGAGAACTTCATCATCATCGGCGACACTGACGACCCCGGAACTTCGTTCGGCGATCCAAGTCAAGAGGCTTTCGAGCCGGGCGAGACCGGCCGTCAAACCGAGTGGGAGGCCGCGCTGACCGCAGAATTCGGCGACCGCTTTATCAACATGCGCCAGTTTCTCATCGATGACGGGTTGGCGATCGCAGGGCTTACGCCCACCCGAGAAGATGCAGAAGATGCTGCCGTAGGCTGCATATCCCTGCAGCTACGCTCAGACTGGACCCATTTGAATTCTTACGGATACTACGCAAAGGCGCAGGCGGTGTACCAGAGAGGCGTTCAATTGGGCTATTGGTAAACCCAAAGAAACCTTTAGAAAGCGTTTAGGAAACGAAAAGGTTGCTCTCTTACTGTGGAACACGAGGCAAATACGTAAGAGAGGTTTCCCATGAAATCCAAGAGCAATGTGCTGGAGTATCTGGCCGAGGCCGCGAAGCGGCGGCCCGGCGATACGGCCGTTGTCGACGAGTTCGGCAGCTATACCTACAAGCAGTTGCAGGACGATAGCGCAGCGTACGGCGCAGCGCTATCCGAATACGACGTGGCAAATCGGGGCGTGGTCATCATGGTGGAAAAATGCTATGACACGCTTGCCATCATGTTGGGCACGCTGTTCGCATCCGGATATTACGTGCCGGTCGATCCATCGGTTCCCCCCGTGCGACTTGCACACATCGTCGCGACATTGGGAAGCCCGCTCTTGGTGGCCGACGAGGAAGCCCTGCGGGGCCTTCAACTCGAAGACGCGTGCAAGATCGTTTCCTTGGAGGAGCTGCATAGCCAGCGCGCCGGGATACAGCAGCGCGACGCGGTCGAGCCGGCATCGCTTTCGATCGATCCGGCATACGTTCTGTTCACCTCCGGATCAACGGGCGTCCCCAAAGGCGTAGTTGTCAGCCATGGAGCCATCATCAGCTTCATCGACGAATTCGTTTCGGAATTCGAATTCGACCGCAGCGATCGGTTCGCAAACCAAGCGCCATTCGACTTCGACGTGTCCGTCAAAGATATTTTCGGAAGCTTGGCGGTGGGAGCGACGCTCGTCATCGTGCCGCGCCGCTTGTTCATGCAGCCGAAAGCCTTGGTTGAGTTTCTGGACGAGCAGCGCGTGACCGTGATGGTTTGGGCGGTCGCGGCTTTGTGCATGGTGAACACATTTCGCGCAATTACAAGCGATTCGCTTACCACGGTTCGAAAAGTGCTGTTCAGCGGCGAGGTAATGCCACTTGCCCACTTGAAATCCCTGCTTGCGTCTTTGCCGGACGCCGAGTTCGTCAACCTGTACGGCCCAACCGAGATCACCTGCAACTGCCTGTACCATCGCGTCGACCGCGCGAAAGACGGCGCCGCCGAGCTTCCCCTGGGAAAAGCATTCGGGCACTGCGAAGTCCTGGCGGTCGACGAGGAGGGACGGCGCATCGTCGAGCCGGGCCAGAAAGGCGAGATCATCGTGCGAGGACCCTCGTTGGCGTTGGGATATATCGGCAATCGAGAAGCGACGGAAAAGGCGTTTGCGCCCAATCCCCTCAATTCCCTTTACGGCGAGCGCGTGTACCGCACGGGAGACAGCGCGATGTTGACGGACGAGGGCGATCTGGTCTTTTGCGGTCGCAAAGACAATCAGATCAAGTACCGAGGGCACCGAATCGAACTGGAAGAGATCGACAAGGCGTTCGAAGGGTTCTCCGACGTCGACAGGTGCCGATGCGCCTTCGATTCCAAAAAGAACCGGCTATGCGCGTTCTACGAAGGAACGGCTTGCGAGAAAGAGCTTCCCGGTCGGGCGGCATCATTGCTTCCCGCTTTCATGAGGCCGACGCGCATCGCGAAGGTGCCGAGCATGCCGCTGAACAAGAACGGGAAGGTGGACCGTGCGATGCTCCTGGAATCGCACGGCGAACCGGCGAAGCGCGAGAGGGCTGATCGATGATGATAGACGACGCAACGCTGCAAAACGCGCTGGACGCATGCCCGACGCCTTTGTACCTTTTCGACCAGCAGGTTCTTAACGACCGAATCACCCGGTTACGGGCATCGCTCCCCTCTCGCATCAAGCTCTGCTATGCGATGAAGGCGAACCCCTTCATCGTGCGGGAGGCGTCGGCTCTGGCGGATTGCGTAGAAGCATGCTCGCCGGGCGAGGTGCTCATCTGCGCGAACGCAGGCGTGCCGTTCGAGAAGATCGTGCTTTCGGGCGTGTGGAAGGATCGCCGCTGCTTGGACGATCTGTTCCAAGCGGATCGCATCCCCCATAGATTCACCATCGAGTCTTCCCAACAGTTGAAAGACCTGGTCGAACTCGCTAACGCGTATCGCAGGCGGGTGAACGTTCTTTTCAGACTGAGCAGCGAAAACCAATTCGGCGTAGACTCCGCCACGCTGAAAGAGCTGATTGCCGGCTGCAAAGACGACCCGTTCATCAGCATCCAGGGTATCCAGTACTACTCGGGCACGCAGAAAACGTCGCTCAAGAAGCTTGATAGAGAGTTGAACAAGCTGCACCGCATCGTGGCCGAAGTGGAAGCCGCTTGCTCGGTGAAGCTGAACGAGATCGAATACGGCCCCGGGCTTCCCGTCGAGTACTTCGACGAGAACGAGGAGCGGGCTCGCAGCGCGCAGGACGAACCCGTTGCCGAGCTTGCAACGCTGCTGGACGGTTTCCCTTTCGAGGGGGACATCGTCCTCGAGCTGGGACGCAGCATCGCAGCGGATTGTGGAGCGTATCTGACCAGCGTCGTCGACGTCAAAACGACGAGCGGGCAAAACTACGCGATCGTCGACGGCGGCATGCATCAGATTTCGTACTACGGGCATTCGATGGCCATGAAGTCCCCGGTTTTCAGGAAGGTCGGCGCAACGGCCGGCGCTGCGCAGCCTTGGAACATCTGCGGAGCGCTTTGCACGGTCAACGACATCCTGGCCAAGCAAGCGCCGATCGTCGATTTGTCCGTGGGAGACGTGCTTGCGTTCTCTCGGGCAGGCGCCTACTGCGCAACGGAGGGTCGGGCGCTGTTTTTAAGCCGGGATCTTCCGTCAGTGGTCGTGCGCGACGTTTCGGGAAACATGCGCATTGCTCGGCATCGGCTGGAAACGGCCTCGTTCAATTCATCGAACGGGTCGCAGGATAGATCGACGGAACAAGACGAGAAGGAGAACGGACTATGAAAAACCAGGTTATCGACATTCTCGAAGACATCAACCCGGGCGTGGATCACGAGGCGCGCGTCGACCTCGTCGACTCGCGCTGCATCGACTCGCTGACGATGATCGCCTTCGTGGCCGAACTCGAAGACGCATTCGACGTCGAGATACCCCCTGTCGAAATCGTACCCGACAATTTCAACTCGGTTGAGGCCGTATGCTCCCTGATGGCGCGCCTGCAAGCAGAGCAGGCTTAGCCTGCGCGAATCGCTCGAGTAGGGAACCGGTCCAATGACGTCGTACTATTCCGCCCTTTTCTTCACGGCCTTTTTGCCGATTACGGTCATGTTGTACGGCATGGCGCCAAGGCGCTTTAGGTGGGCGGTGCTCCTGCTGGCCAGCTACGGCTTCTTCTTCGCGCTCAGCGGCGCGCTTATCGCGTTCGTCGCCCTGTCGACGGCAGTGGTGTACGCGTGCGCCCGCATGATGGGCGCCAACCTTGCAGAGAAGAACCGGCAACTGGCGACAGCCAGCTCGGGCAAACGCGAGATACGCGAGGCCTGCAAGCGGAAGAACCGCCGTATCGTCTTCGCGGCCGTCGTCGCCAATATCGGCATTCTGGCCGTCCTGAAATACTCGGGGTTCTTCGGGCTGTCGCTGGCTTCCACGCTGGCGGCGTTCGGCATTTCGATCGACCTTTCCATCCCCAGCTTCGCATTGCCCATCGGGATATCGTTTTACACGTTGATGGCCGTTTCATACGTTGTGGATGTGTATCGCGAACGCACGAAGGCCGACAAGAACCTTGGGCACGTGGCGCTGTTCCTGGCATTTTTTCCAGGAATCATGGAAGGACCGCTCAGCAGATACAACGACGTTGCGTCCAGCCTTATCGCGGGCGAACCGCTTAATCGAAAGAACCTGTACGCCGGAACCTTGCGCATTATGTGGGGCATGGCGAAGAAGATCATCGTCGCGGACCGGCTGAACGCGTTCGTGAAGCCGGTGTTCGACAATTACGGTTCGTACGACGGAGGCGTCATAGCCTTAGCTGCGATCCTGTACACCATTCAGCTGTACTGCGATTTCTCAGGAACGATGGACGTCGCCCTGGGCATGGGCCGCGCGTTCAACGTGACGCTGCCCGAAAACTTCAGGCAGCCGTTCTTCTCCCGCACCGCCTCCGAATTCTGGCAACGTTGGCATATCACGCTGGGCCTGTGGTTCAAAGACTACGTGTACTACCCTATCTCGTTGTCCAAGCCATGCAAGATGCTGACGACCAAGGCGCGCAAGCGTTTCGGAAACAGATACGGTCCGCTTCTGGCAAGCTCCGTTGCGCTGTTCTGCGTGTGGATCGGCAACGGCTTGTGGCATGGCGCCGGCAGCCAGTACATCTTCTTCGGTTTGTACTACTTCGTCCTGATCATGGCGGGCGGCTTGATCGAGCCTCCATGCGCGCGTGCGGCGCAGCACTTCGGCATCGACCGCAATAGCTGGCCTTATCGAACGTTCCAGACCGTCCGGACGCTGGCGATCATCTTCGTCGGCGAGCTGTTCTTTCGCTCCAACTCGCTTGAGGCGGGGCTTGCCATGATGGGACGGATTGCGGGCGATTTCACTATCGAAGCCTTTACGACGGGATCGGCGTTGCAAATCGGATTCGGCGTTGGCGACGGCCTCATCGTAACCTTGTTCATGATGCTGGTTCTCGCAGTAGGCGTAGTGAAGGAGCGGGGCTGCAATTTGTGGGAGTGGGCGACTGCGCAAAGCGCGCTCCTGAGATGGAGCCTCGTGATTCTTCTGTTCGTGGGAACCGTGACGTTCGGAGCCTACGGCCTTGACTACACGCCGGTCGACCCGATGTACGCGCAGTTTTAGGAGCATGCATGAGAGCAGTGAAACTACGCAGCGCCTTCAAGGTGCTTGCGACCGCGGTTTTCGTGGCGGCTGCAACGCTCGGCCTTCTTTGGGCGGTATCGAGCGTCGTCCAGCCGAAAAACAACCAGAAGGAATTCGGCCAGGTTTCAGAAGCCGCCAACGGGATCTTCGGCGAGCCGGGCCGCTCCCTCGATGCGATATTCATCGGCGACAGCGAGGCGTACAGCTCGTTCTCCCCGTTGCAGATGTGGGAAGAGCATGGCTTCACCTCGTACGTGAGCGCTACGTCGGGTCAGCGATTGACGTACGGGTACCGATTGCTGGAAAAAGCGCTTCGTTCCCAAAAGCCCAAGGTCGTCGTATTCGAAACGAACTCCATCTACTCGCCGATCAAGCCGGATGACGCAGTTCTGAGCCTTTTCCAGAACAAGCTGCCCGTCTTCGAATACCACGATCGATGGAAGAGCCTGGATGCGCAAGACTTCTTAGGGAAGCCTTCGGCCACATGGAGCGACCCGCTGAAGGGGTTCGTCGTCAACCGCGGGGTGAATCCGGCCGACGCCGTCAATCACATGACGCCGAGCAGCGAGGCGCTGCCGGTAGACGTTGCGAACCGCCAGTACATAACCGCCATGGTCGAAGCTTGCAGAGCGAACGGCGCTACTCCCGTGTTCGTCAGCACGCCGAGCACGGTCAATTGGAACACGGCCAAACACAACGGCATGAGCGAGCTGGCCCGGGAACTCGGCGTCGACTATTACGACCTGAACGAGGGGCCCGACAAGGTTCCGATCGACTGGAGCACCGATACGCACGACAAAGGAGACCATCTGAACTTCGACGGAGCAACCAAAGTTTCGGCTTATATGGGAAAGCTCTTATCGGAAAAGTACGGACTTCCCGACCATCGTTCGGACAGCGCCTTTGACCGATGGAACGCATCGCTTGAAAGATACAAGCAGCAGATTGCCTCCTAGGCAAACCATCTTCAAGGAGGCCAGCCCCCTTTGCGCCCCTCGCGAACAGCTCGACCGCGGATCCGCGCATCTTCCCGTCATGCTCCGGCGACGTAAAGGAGCCTCCCGCCTCTCGAACTTTGCTTCCTTGTCCAAGAAACGGGAGGCGGTTCATAGCGATGCCCTCGTATCATATTGCGCGAAGCCCTATCGTGGAGCGCACGTTTTCTCAGAAGGGCACGAGCACGTTCAGCGCGGCGGGCTCCACGGCGATGTCGAACGAGGTGCCCTCGATGAGCTCGCCGTCCATCTGGGCGGGAGGGGCCTCGTCGAACTCGAGGTGCAGCGTACGGCATCGGCGCAGCTCGATCTGCTTGAAACGAACGTGCTTGCCGCCTTTGGCACGCAGGAAGATGTAGAGGGCGCGCGCTGCGCCGACGGGCGGATGGGCGACGCACACGTCCAAGAGGCCGTCGTCGATGCGCGCGTCGGGGCAGATCTTGAACCCACCGCCGTAATAGGGCCCGATCTGCACGGCGAACGTGACGGATTCCGCCTCCACCGTCTCGCCCCCGTCGAACGACACACGGTAGCGCCGCAAGTCGAGATGATGCAGCAGCTGATCGATGCCGCTCTCCATGTACAGCACGGTTCCCGTGCGGCCCGTGCGCACGCGCCGCTCCATCGTGTCGAGCGCGATGGCGGCGTCCAGACCGAACGAGAGCGTCTCCACGAACCAATGGCCGTTCACGCGCCCTACGTCCGCAAGACGCGCCTCGGCCCCCAACAGCTGGGCGCACGCTTCGTCCACTTTGGTCGAAACGCCGAGCGTGCGCGCGTAGTCGTTGCCCGATCCTACGGGTATCACGCCGAGCGCCGGCCGCCGCGCAGCCGGGCGCCTCATGAGCCCGCCCGCCACCTCGTGGATGACGCCGTCGCCGCCCAGCGCGATCACCGTCGAGCAGCCTTCGGCGCGCTCGGCGATCTCGGAGGCGTGCCGCGGCCCCGCCGTGCGAGCGAGCACGACCGCGTCCTCCCCCAGCTGGGCACGCAGCAACCCGACGGCGCGCTGCGCCGCAGCCGCCCCGTTGCCGTTCTGAGCGGCAGGGTTCGCGATGAGCAGGATGGATCCCTCGGATGACAGCATGGGCGCCCTTTCGTCGTTGAAGCGACGAAGCGCGCCGGGCGCTTCGCGACGCGTCTATTATAGGCGAAGGAAACCGGCTGAAAAACCTCCGGCAACGCCTGACGACCGCCCGGAGGCGAACGAGGCCGCTGCGGCTACGATGCGGTCGAAGCAACCGATCCGAAAGGAGCACTTCGATGTCGGAACTCGTAGCATTGGAAACCCAAGCCCCGAAAGCGGGCTATGCCATGGATGACACGCGCGCGAACGTCGATCCCAAGCCGCAGTTGGAAAGCGACCTCTACCGGGCAGCAGGCAAGCTGGACGGCAAGGCGGCCCTCGTCACCGGCGGCGACAGCGGCATCGGCGCGGCCGTAGCCATCGCGTTCGCCAAAGAGGGCGCCGACGTGGCGATCGCCTACTACTCGTCCGACGACGACGCGCAGGCGGTGGCCGAGCGCATCCGCGAACTGGGACGGCGCGCGCTCGTGTTCAAGGGCGACGTAGGCGACGAGGCGTTCTGCCGCGATATGGTCGAGGGGATCGCGGCCGAATGGGGTCGCCTCGACGTGCTCGTGAACAACGCCGGAGAGCAGACACCGGCCGAGAGCATCCTCGACTTGACCCAAGAGCAGCTGGTCCGCACGTTCCAGACCAACATCTTCAGCATGTTCTACCTGGTGAAAGCCGCACTCCCCCACCTGCCCGAGGGAGGCGCCATCGTGAACACCACGTCGGTGACCGCCTATCAGGGCTCGCCGAACCTGCTGGACTACTCGGCCACGAAGGGGGCCATCACCGCGTTCACCCGCTCGCTCTCCGAGAACGAAGACCTCGTGAGCCGCCGCATCCGCGTGAACGGCGTGGCGCCCGGGCCTATCTGGACGCCGCTGAACCCCGCCTCGTACGGGCTCGACAGCGACAAGGTGAAGCACTTCGGCGAGTCGACGCCCATGGGGCGCCCCGGCCAGCCCTACGAGCTGGCGCCCGCCTACGTCTTTCTGGCCAGCGACGATTCCAGCTACGTCTCCGGCCAGGTGATCCACGTGAACGGCGGCACCGTGGTGAACGGGTAGACCTTTTTCAGCGCGGCGGGGCGCGTGGTTCGCGCGGTTCGCCGCGCCTCGAAGGCTTCGCGAAATTCTTACCAGATCCTTTCCCTCGCACGACGTGCTTCTTGCGCGGGTCTTACGTGGCTCGCCTACGATTGAGCGCGTCATACCGTCGATCGAAAGGAAACCATGGATCCCCAACAGCTCGCGTCAGCCTACGACCGCGGCACATTCGGCGTGTCGCGACGCGCGTTCCTCAAGTTGGCCGCCGTCGCCGGCGTGTCAGCCGCCGCAGGGATGCTCGTCTTTCCGGAGCAGCAGGCCGCAGCCGCGTTCACGCAGCCCGCAGCCCCGAACTGGCCGCCTTTGTCCGGCGACAAGATCCGCTTCACCGTGCACAGCGACACCCATGTCGGCGCAAGCCCGAACAACAACTACCGCGACAAGATCCCTGAAGCGTTCTCGGCCATCTACGCCATGGCACCCGACGTGGACGCGCATTTCTTCGTGGGCGACTCGGCCGACACTGGCCACCCGGACCAGTACGTCGAGCTCGCGCAACTGCTGAACGCTAACGCGCGCAAGCCGGTCGGCATCGTCATGGGCAACCACGAGTACTACAACTGGAGCGGCAGCAAGCAGAACGCCCAGGACGCGTTCAAGACGTTCCTCGCCTCGGAGCTGAACGTGCCCGGTTCGTTCCAAATGCCAGGCGGTGCGAACGAAGGCCAGGTGGATGCCGACTTCGCCGTAGGAGGCTACCACGTGCTGGCGGTCGCGCCCGAACCGGGCGGCTACGACAACAGCTGGTACGGAGCGAAGCGCGATTGGATCCTCGAACGCTGCGCGGCCGCGGCGGCGGAGGATCCGGCCAAGCCCATATTCCTGCTCACGCATCACCCTTTCCCGAACACCGTATGGTACTCGGGTTCGAACAGCTGGAACGGCCAGTTCGACGAGAATGCCAACACGGCGCAGTCCGGCGCGTTCTACCAGGAGCTGTGCGAGAAGTATCCGCAGATCATCCACTTCTCCGGCCACACCCACATCCCTATGGCGGACCCGCGCTCCATTTATCAGGACGACGGGTTCACGCTCATCCAAACCGCCACGTTCGCCAATAACTTCTGGATGGAAAACGACGGGCACGACGAAACCGGCAGCGCAGGCGGCCACCCGAACGCCGGCTGGGACGCGAATCAATGCGAACTCGTGGAAATCGACCCGGCGACCAACTCCGTGTCCGTATACCGACTCGACTTCCGCAGCGGATGCGCCCTCGGCGCACCGTGGGTCATCGAGCCGTCGAAGGGAACGACCGCCTTTCGCTACACGCACGCAGGCATGGCCGCGCGCAGCAAGCCGCCCCTCGTGCTGGACGGCGCCGAAGTAGCGGTGATCGAGGAGTCCGTCACGGCGAACGGTGCCTCGTTCAGCGTAAAGGCCGCCCGGGTGGCGCCCGACGCAAGCGGGCTCGAAGACGACATCGTCATTTCGTATCGCGCGGTAGTCGCCTTGGCCGAAGCGCCTGACGCGGCGGTGTACGATGCGCGCTTCATGTCCGACTACTACAAGGCCGAGGCGAACCGCGCCGAGGTGTTCGAGCGTCCGCTGTTCGGCGCGGGGCTTGCCGAGGACACGTCGTACGTGCTGCGCGTGTTCGCCGCGAACCCGTTCGGGAAGGAGACGCTCGTCGGGGAGGCGGCGTTCCGCACGGCGGCCCGGGTCACGCCGGCTCTGGGCAACCCGCTGCTGTCCGTGGACTTCTCCACAGGAAGCCACGCAGATGCCGCGTTGGCGCCGCACAACGCCGTGCCCACCGGCACGCTGACCTACGAGAGCGATTCGTTCGGCGTGCCCGTAGCCGTGTTCGACGGCTCATCTGCCGTAGGATACGATTTCACCGCCGACGATTACGCGGCCATCGCGCAAGCCGAAACGATCGAAGTGCTGTTCCAATTCACGGCGAACCCGACGAGCGGCTACTTCGACTTGTTCTCCAGCGCGCAAGGCGCCGGCCAGGACCTCAGCTACTATGCGCCCCAGCTGCAGCACTACGTCAACACGGGATCGGGCTACCGCTGCACCGAAGCCACTGTGCCGCTGAACGCCTGGACGCACGTGCTAGCCACCTACGATGGCGTCATCATGAGCTACTACCTGAACGGGGAGCTCGTATCGACGCTGGACAATCCGGGATCGATCCCTGCGCCCACCGCTTCGGCGACCCGTTGGTTCGTAGGAGCCGACGTCAATTCGAACGGCGAGATGGAGAAGCCCATGACGGGCAAGGTAGCGTTCGCGAAGCTGACGCCCGGCGTGGCGACGGCAGCGCAGGCAGCCGAACTCTACGTGGCGGCTGCGCCCGTTGCGGCGGCGGTCGCACCCCCGAGCGCCGACGCCATCGGGACGGCGACCGCAGGCGAGGTCTACGCCATCCCCCCGCTGCCGTTCGCCGACGCGAACGGACGGGAGCTGCAGGGCATCCCGTCGGTCGTCGGTCCCAACGGGGCGGCGGTGGACGTCGTCAGGACGGAGGCCGAGGGGGTCGCCGCCTACCGCTTCACGCCCGCCGTCGAAGGCGCGCACACGGTGACGTACGCCGCCGGCTACGCGCAGCGGCCCACGTTCGAGCTGGCCGTGGCCGCCGCCGTCGCGAAGCCCGATCCCGACCCGGAACCCGATCCCTCGCCCGACCCGGAGCCGACGCCCGACCCGGAGCCGGAACCCGATCCCGAACCCGAGCCGACGCCCGATCCTGCGCCGGAGCCCTCCCCCGCTCCCGACGCCTTCGCGCCCGAAGTCGTCACGTCTACGCCAACGCCGCAAGCGAAGAAGCTGGCCCGGACGGGCGACCCCGTCGCCATCGGTGGCATCGTCGTCGGCGTCGCCGCCACCGCCGGAGCCGCCATCTGCGTGGCCCGCAGCCTCATGAAAGGAGAGTTGAGCGAGGAGGAGTAGGCGGCACCGCCGCCGCCCGCCATGGC
>OLOJ01000472.1_pt1 | contig 41433 bp, 45 predicted proteins | sample 1672251 | NCBI WGS metagenome assembly OLOJ01 (sample SAMEA3136664, study PRJEB25190) | human gut metagenome | biome: human gut; feature: human-associated habitat; material: faeces | place: Austria | collected 2013 | reverse complement strand
CAAAGAAGCCGCCCGTGCTGCCGTCCCGGCTTTCATAGAAGTGGGACGACAGCATGATGACGGCTTGCTCTGTAGTGGGCGGCATGGGGTTCTCCGTGTAATAGCCCTCCGGGATGTGCTGGTAGCTTTCGGCGTAAGAAACAGCGGCAGTGATGTAGCTTTTCAGCAAGGCATCATCTGCCGTATGTTCCAGGATAAGGTTGGCTTTCACTTTGGAAAGAAGCTCGTCCATCACCGCCGCCTCCTTTCATCAAGACGCCTTCATCTTCAGAAGCTGGATACCCTCCGGCAGGATGATCTTGCCGTCCACACGCTCGGTGGCAACAAAGCCAACCTGACCGTTGGTGGAATACAGCTCGTTCAGACGCTGAACGGTTCTGCCGGTGCGGTCAGCGATCCAGTAGCTCTGGAAATCGCCGAAGGCAATGGAGAGCGCACCTGCCGCCAGCGTGGGAGCATACGGGCTGGTGTAAATCTCGTAACCGAGCAGTCTGTCCGGCTGACCCGCCTGCAGGGAGGGCTGCCACAGATACTGACCGTTGGAATCCTTCAGCTTACGAAGTGCGGAAACAGTAGCATCGTTCATCAGGAACTTGGCGTTCTTGCGGTACGGTGCTTTCAGTGCATAGATAAGGGAAATCACCTCGTCGGTGGTGACGGCGGTCGCACTGGCTGCGGTAACGCCGACCGTGCCACCGTTGGTGGTGAACAGGCCGGTGGGCTGACCCGTACCGGTGCCGACGCAGAATGCCTGTTCCTCGGCAGCACCGAAGGCGTAGGCAAACTCACGGGCGATGTACTCTTCCAGATCGAAGGCACTGTCATCCAGAAGCTCAATGCTTACCTTCACAAGGTCGGTCAGTTTGTAGGCATCAATGGTCTTCTGTGCGAAGGTGGGATTGCTCTCGGTGTAGGCAGCATTTTCAGCAGTCCACGCAGCGGTGGAATGGGTCGCTGCAACGGGGATCTTACGCTCGTTATCGGTAGTGATGACCTTGCACAGACGGCGCATCACATTTTCCTCCTTGAGCGTGTCCACGATGAACTTCTCAAACTCCGTGGGGACGAGATAGCCGCCGTTGGCGTCCACGCCCTCGGAGAGCACATTGTGGAGCATACGTTTGCCGCGCAGATGCAGACCGAAATCCTCGCGGTAAGCGTTAGACGCTCTGCCGGTCTTGGTTTCGCCGGTCGCTTTCTGGGGCTGCTCGGTGATGGGAGAGGATACGGGCTTTGCAAGCTCTGCGGCAATGGCATCGCGGCGCTCCATGCGTCTGACCTCATTGGTGAGATCGTTCAGCTCCTTCTCCATATTGGCATAAACGGCATCGTCCTCGGCGGACAGAACGCCTTTTCGGTCGCGGTGGGTATCGAGGAAACCCTCCATCGTGTCCCACAGCTTGGCGCGCTTTTCGCGCAGTTCAACGATAGTCATATTGAAATACCTCCATATTAAATGTAGTTTTTGATGGTGTTCAGCTTAGCTCTGAGTTCATCCACAGAGCGTCCCGTGCGCTCCGGCACGGCGGGTTTGGGTTCAATGGCGCATTTTGCGGCGATCTTCTCCATGAGGGAGTTCACCACATTCGCCTTGGAATACAGCATGGAAACTGTGGGCGCGGGTGCGCCATCGGATTCTGTGCTTCTCCGCATTATTTCGTCCGCAAAGCCGAGTTCCACAGCCTTGTTTGCGTCCATCCAAGTTTCGGCATCCATGAGGTGCGAGAGCTTGGCACGGGAAAGCCCCGTCTTGATCTCATAGGCGTTGATGATAGAATCCTTAACGCTTGAGAGCATCTCGATAGCTTTCTGCATCTCGTCCGAATTGCCGAATGCCGCCGTCATGGGGTTGTGGATCATAAGCATGGACACGGGAGACACCAGCACCTTCGTGCCTGCCATAGCGATGACGGATGCTGCGGATGCCGCAATGCCATCGATTTTCACGGTCACATCACCCTTGTAGTCCATGAGCATATTGTAGATTTGCGCTGCAGCCACGCAGTCGCCGCCGGGAGAGTTGATCCACACGGTAATATTTCCGCTACCGGACATGAGCTCGTCCTTGAAAAGCTGCGGCGTGACATCATCGTCAAACCAGCTTTCCTCGGCGATGGATCCGTTCAGGAACAGCGTTCGTTCCGCTGTCTCCGTCTGGTTCTTCCAATTCCAAAATTTCTTCATCGGTTTTTTCCTCCTTTCCGTCATCGGTAGGTGTATCTGCAAAAGCACCCGCATTTTTCAGCGGGAGCATATTGCCGTTAATGAGGTACAGGTCGCCGCCGTCCTCTGCCGGGATACGGTCGAGGTTTTCAAGCTCCCGGATGTCATTTGCGGACATCCAGCCGTTCTGACGACCAATGGCGTACCCGTTCATGCGGCTCTGGTAATCGCCGCGGAGCAGACCTTCCAGATTGAACTTCACAAAATACCTTGATTTTTCATCCGCAGATAAAAGCGACCGCTGAATGGACTGCTCCCAGCGGATGACCCATGGGTCAAGGGTGTATTTCACGAATTCCAAGGACTGCTGCTCAATATTAGAAAAGCTCGACTTTTCCAGATCTCCGACCATGTGGGGCGGGACTCGGAAAATTCGAGCGATCTCATTGATTTGGAATTTGCGTGTTTCGAGGAACTGTGCCTGCTCCGGCGAGATACCGATAGGCGTGTACTTCATGCCTTCTTCCAGAACGGCGATTTTGTTTGCGTTTCCACTGCCGCCGAAGGTTGACTGCCAGCTCTCACGCACACGCTGCGGGTCTTTGATCGTGCCGGGGTGTTCCAGCACACCGCCAGGTGCAGCACCGTTGGCGAAGAATTTGGCTCCGTACTCCTCGCAGGCGATCGCCATGCCGATGGCATTCTTCGCCATAGCGATGGGGCTGTAGCCGACCAGACCGTCAAAACCGAGTCCCGGAATGTGAAGCACATCCGAGGGATAAAGCGTTACGGCGAACTCCTTGTTTTTGATGGCTTCATCCGAGCCACGATAATAGGTGTAGTAGAGATGCCCATTTTCATCTCTGTCCACCGACATCTTGTTGGGCATAAGCGGATACAAAGCAACGATTTCATTTTTACCGTTGCGGATGATTTGCGCGTAAGCGTTCCCCCAGAGGAGAAGGTGCGTCATGAGGGTTTCCCGGAACACGAAAGAACTCATCTCCGGGTTCGGCTCGTCGTGGAGCAAGTGGTAGAGTGGATGGTCGTGTGCCATTGCCTTGCCGCCACTATCCGTGTATTTATAGAGGTGTAGCGGCAGTCCTGCGACAGCTTCCGACAGGATGCGAACGCAGGAATACACGGCGGTCATCTGCATGGCGGAGCGCTCCGTCACCGCTTTGCCGGAAGTCGTGCCACCGAAGAAGAAAGCATAATTGCTGCCTGCTGTTCTGGCTTGAGGCTTGTCCCTTGATTTGAAAAGTCCACTGAAAATTCCCATTTGTATCCTCCTGTACTACATATTCATATAAACAAAAGCCCGCGCGAGTTATATACTGACTCGTCGGGGCCTTGGTGGCGAATTGCACGGTCGAGCGCCATGATCGTTGCTACTGCACCGTCAATGCGCTCTGTGCTCTTTTCCTTATCCGGTTTGATATTGCCTGCGGGATCTGTCCGCACATAGATGTTATCCATCATCCATCGCAGCGGGGCGTTGCCGCCGTGGGCGATCCTACCTTCGAGTACCAGCTTCATGAGCTCTTTCGTCGGTGGACTCATATCTTTGAATCCCTGCCCGAATGGAACAATTGTAAAACCAGCGTCCGCAAGGTCTTGGCTCATCTGCACTGCGCCCCATCGGTCGTATGCGATCTCTTTGATGTTATACTTGGTGCCGAGCTCAGTAATGAACTGTTCGATGAATCCGTAATGAATAACGTTGCCTTCGGTTGCCATGGCCGAGCCTTGCACCTTCCACACATCATACGGTACATGGTCGCGCCGCACTCGGAGGTCAATCGTGTCCTCCGGCACCCAAAAGTACGGGAGAATATAATACGGCTCGTTCTCTTCGCGCGGCGGAAACACAAGTACAAATGCCGTTATGTCCGTACTACTTGAAAGGTCAAGCCCGCCGTAGCACTCTCGGCCAATGAGTGTTTCCGGATTTACGAGGGTATCACATTTATCCCAAGCGTCCATGGGCATCCAGCGCACCGACTGCTTCACCCATTGATTGAGTCGCAGCTGTCTAAAAAGATTCTCTTCCGCTGGATTGTCCTTCGCGCTCTGGTAGGCAGCGCGGAGCTTTTCCACATCTACGGTCACATCCAGAGAGGGATTCGCCTTGTACCAATTGCGTTCATCCGACCAATCCGCATCATCGTCGATGCCATATATCACAGGGTAGAAAGTCGGATCGTTTTTGCGTCCGGCGAGAATGTCCTCTGCCTTCTGATGCACCTCCCAGCAGATACTGTTCCTATCGGTGCCTGCAGTTGTGATCAGGAAGAACAGCGGCTGTTTTCGCGCGTCGCCGGAGCCGTGGGTCATAACGTCATACAGCAGCCGGTTTGGCTGGGCGTGGAGCTCATCGAAAACGACACCATGGACGTTCAGCCCGTGCTTCGTATAGGATTCTGCCGACAGCACCTGATAAAAGCTGTTGAGGGGTGTGTAAACCAGTCGCTTCTGGGAAAGCACTGGCTTGATGCGTTTCTTCAGCGCAGGGCATTGCTCCACCATCTGGCAGGCGACGTCAAAGACGATGGATGCCTGCTGCCGGTCTGCTGCGCAGCCGTAGACCTCCGCGCCCCATTCGCCGTCACCGGCCAACAAATAAAGAGCGACCGCTGCTGCGAGTTCGCTCTTGCCTTGTTTCTTCGGTATTTCAATGTACGCCGTGTTGTATTGCCTATATCCGTTTTCTTTAACTGTCCCGAAAACGTCTCGCACAACTTTCTCCTGCCACGGCAGCAGTTCAAAGTTCTTACCATGCCATTCACCCTTTGTATGTTTCAGGGCGGATATAAAGGCAACGGCGCGATCGGCGAGAGTGGCGTTCGTAATGATTTTCTTTTCCGGGACAATGATCTTGTTGTCCGCCAATCGCTCTGTCCCTCCTATATTTTTCGACAAAAACGACAGCGTCCAACGCTGCCGCATTCCTCCTTATTTTGCTGTATCTATGAGCGTGACCTCTTCACCGATCAGCTGTAGCGCATCGTTGTAGCTGTCCGCGCTCTGCACTCGCTCCCACAGTTCCTCCCATTCGGCGCTCCTGCCGTCGCGTTGCATCACCCGCTGCACATGTCCGAGTATCCAAAACACGTTGCCTTCGGGGCCGCGACTGTCATATTTCAGTACCGGCTTCTTCATTCGTCAATTCTCCTGCACATGTCTTCGCCGTATGCCACCGAGAGCCTACAGCCGTTGTCCCATCTGACCATGATGCTGCCGATATCGTCGACACCTCTGACCGTTCCCTTCGTCCCGATCGGAGGAGCCTGCACGTCGTCCATCTGTACGAGCTCGACTCTGCAGCCGACGGGGTATTCCCGGCGCAGGCGCTCGACCGTCTCTCTTCTGATTCCGAACATCGTCAATCCCTCCTTACAGCGTGTACTGGTGGAGGATGATGTCCTTCGCCAGCTCGGTGTCTTCGTCGATGGGCTTTACGTCCCAGCCGCGATCGTAGTTGCAGACGATTTCGCCTTTGCGCTTCAGCATCAGCTTCGAGACGCGCCCGCCGCCGATCCCGTACTTGGAGCTCTCCGGGTACTGCTTTACCCAGTAGTGGTAGATCCGGTCATGGACTCGAATCGTGCCTTCCTGCCAGTTGCTGCCCGCTGGCCGGGTTTCCTTGACCTTGATCTTGAAGGTCAGGTGGCCGCTGTCGTTCATGCTGAAGTCCTCGACCGGGCAGGCGCTGTATTCGTCTGGGATGTCCCGTGCGCTGCCGGTGAAGATGTTCGTGCGGCACCGGGTGTTCAGCAGCGTGACCTGTGCGTTCCGGCTGATCAGGTCGTAGAAGCTTTCAAGTGTGATCACTGCGTCCACCTCCTTACATGCTTATGAGCGTTACGCTCATGTCTGCGTTGAGGCGGGTTGTGTACCGGTGTTCGTTGCCTTTCCTGTCTCGGCTGATCACGCGGATGTCGCCTTCGTAGGAGCGGTACATCCTGTTGAGCGTTTCGCCTTCGGGGAGCTGGGCTTTGACCTGCTTGATCTGTTTCTCTGTCATGGTGGGGTTGTCTCCTTTGTTTTTGGTAGGACAATTAAGCCAGAGAAGAGCGGGAAAGTCCAGACCAAAAACGCGGAATTAGCAGAAAGAAAACAACTAAAAAAGCGACCGCAGAACTGTGTTCTGCGACGCTGCTGCTGTCCTTATTTGAGCATCTGAAGCGCCTCGACCGTCCCGTCCTCGAAGAGTTTTTCGATGTGCTCGACCGCCTGCTGTTCTGTCCATCCGCTGTTCTCTGTGTAGTAGGCCATGAGCGCCTTGATCCCTTCGGGGCGGGTACCTGTCTGTTCGCAGAGAGCGTCGAGCTTCGGGGGCAGGCCGTGCTGCGTTGCGTTCAGCTTTTCGACCGCTGCAGCCGCCGCGCGTTCGGCTCTACCTGCGGAGACCTGTGCGATCTCTGCTTTCTCGAAGGCGTCGAACTCTGCTTCGGTCATGTCTTCGCCCACCAGTGCCCACAGCGCTTCGTGCGCCTGCATCGCGCACCGTGCTGCCATTCTGGCCTGATCCGCGAGCCGCCATGCTGCGTTGCATTGGCCTTCGCTCGCTTTCCGGATGGCCGCCGTGCTGAATCGCTCGGCTGCCGCTGCTTCGTATTTGCAGGCGTCCGCTGCTTCTTTTCTGGTTTCGTACATCGTGTCCGCCTCCTTACATCTCGAATCCGGCGCATCGAACGATCTCGTCAATGGCGTTGAATGCCCGCTTCGGGCTTGAGTAGTCACGGGGCTTGTCTTCGCGTCTGCCGTCGCGGATGATCCTGACCAGCGGGATGCCGTAGCTCATGCTGATCTTAATCTCCAGCGTGCTTTCGCTTTCGCCGTACCACACGATCTGCGTTTTCTTCGTCCAGCGCCGAGTGAAGATCTGCCGTCCGTCGCAGGTGAGCTCGCCTTCGTAGTTGAAGCCGTGCTGCGCGACCAGCGCCTGCATGTCTTTCGTTGCCTTTTCCAGTGTCATGGTGGGTACCTCCCTTGTTTATGGTAAGGGTATTAAGCCAGAAAGAAACGAGGAAGTCCAGATGCAAAACCGAAAAGCAGAAGAATTAGCAGTTATAACATATTCGCCGTGACCGGCTGCTTTTTGCCTCCGCGCACGAGCTCGGCGTGATCCGCGCCGGTGAATTTCAGCCAGCGTTTGACAATCACGTCCGCGTACTTCGGGTCGAGCTCCATCGTGTAACATGATCTGCCAAGCTGCTCGCAGGCGATGAGTGTGCTACCGCTGCCGCCGAAGGTGTCGAGCACGATGTCGCCCTGCCGCGAGCTGTTTTTGATCAGCCGCGCCAAGAGCTTCAGTGGCTTCATCGTCGGGTGATCCGCGTTTCGGGCGGGCTTGTTTTCGTCGATCACAGTCGTCGAGACCTTGTCCGAGAAGATTTCCCGCAGCAGATCGCGCATTTCTTCCTTCTTCAGCTTGTTGATATCAATGCGCTTGTCCTCGATCACCGTTGCCTGCGTCCGGTCATCCACGAAGTAGTGGGAGCCGCCGTCTGTCCAGCCGTAAATGCAAGCTTCGTGCTTCCACTGGTAATCTTGGTGTCCCATCGTGAATGCGTTCTTATTCCACACCAGCATCTGGCGCACCTTGCCGAGTGCCTCGTTCGTCGCTCTGCGGAATGCGCCGCCGACCGTCTCGGCGTGCCAGATATAGAACGGAGTGCCGGGTTTCATGACCTCATGCATTCGGCTGAATGCTGCGATCAGGAACGCAAGAAACTGTTCCTCCGGCATATCGTCGTTCCGGATCGTTAGTCCGTTGCTGCCTTCATATGCCACATTGTATGGCGGATCCGTTACCACGAGGTAGGCCTGCTTGCCGTCCATAAGTGCTGCGATGTCCTTTTTCTCGGTGCTATCCCCACAGTAGAGGACATGCCTGCCGAGTAGCCAGCGGTCGCCGAGTTGTGAGAATGGCTCTGTGCCTTCCGGCGCTGCCTCCGGGGGATCGTCTTCCACGATCTCGCTCTGATCGTCGAACAGTTCGCTCATCTCGCTGACGTCGAAGCCGGTGAGGGTGGCATCGAAGCCGCTCTCATCCAGATCACGCAGCAATGCAGTCAGGAGCGGAACGTCCCACGCACCGCTGATTTTATTCAGCGCCACGTTCAGGGCTTTTTCCTTCTGTTCGTCGATGTCGAGCACGACGCAGTCCACCTCGGTGTAGCCGAGGTGCTGCAGCACCTTGAGCCGCTGGTGCCCGCCGATGACCACACCAGTTCGCTTGTTCCAGATGATCGGCTCGACGTAACCGAACTCGGTTATGCTGCGCTTCAGCTTCTCGAACTCAGGGTCACCGGGCTGCAGGTCTTTTCTGGGATTGTACTTCGCGGGGAGCAGTTTCTCCACGCTGATCTTTTCAATGTTCATACCAAACCCCATTCTGCGAACTTCTCAAATCCGCCGATCCTGCGGATGTAGTCGCGGGCGATGCAGACAATCTCGGCATAGGGTCTGCCGTCCACGGTATCGTCGCCGATCGCACAGCAGAGCTCGACCGGTACTTCGTCCCGCTGGGCTTTGAGCCATGCGTAGATGTTCACGCTGACATCTGCCTTCGAGAGGTCTTTCCCATGAAGGCCTCCGCCCGTAATACTGTCTGCCATATCGCTGCCGAGCTTTCGGTTGGTCGCGCCGGTGTCCACATCGATGCCACCTGTCCAGTCGCCGAGCGGGTTGATCTCCGCGCCGGGGAACTGATCTTGCAGGTCTTCGGTGTCCGCGCAGCTTTGACAGATGATGAGCCGGTCACTGTCGAGAATGTATTTACCATCCGAGGGGTATCGTGCGAAGATTTCTCTTGCAATCTCTGCCAGCGCACGCTGTTCGTCTGTGACGGGGACGCCTCGGAAGATGCCGTTGTCGCCGCAGCGCACGGCATTCGCCTGATTTCTTGCGAGAATGGGATCCTGCGCAACCTCATGGTAGTTTACGACCACGTCGCCCGCGATCCGCGAGACTGCTTCCAGAATATCCGTTGCTGAGATATGCGCGGAGGATTCCGCCGCGATATTGCACATGCCATGCCCGATCAGCACCTCCACGGCGATCTTCGGGTTTGCGTTTTCGTTATATGCCAGATCCACGATCGCACCTGCGATCCGATCGGCGATTTTGTCCGGGTGCGCCGGATTCACTTTTTCAAACATTGTCTTCCTCCTCCAGCATGAAGTTTTCGTAGGGCACGCCCATGTATTCCAGTACCTCGCGCATGCCGAGCCCGCCCTTGTCCCACGGCTTCATGCAGTAGCGCCACAACTGTGGGTGCGTCCGCTGCAGCCGCTGGAAGCGGTTCGGCTCGCTGTCGAGGTGAACGCCGAACATGCAGAAGATGCAGCCCGTCCGAACGTAGCCCATATCGTAAATCTTGCAGTACGGAATATCGTAGGTGCGGATGTATTCCCAGATGTCCGCGTCAGTCCAGAACGAGAGAGGTGCCGACGTCGCCTTCTTGTTATCGTAGGCGTTGCAGCCGTATCGGAGCCAGTTACTTGTCCGCAGCGATGACTCGCACGCCATTGTGCCCACGATCGGCACTCGTCCGGTCTCCTTTGCATACTTGGCAATGGGCTTCTTTTTCATCTCATTGCAGCAGCCTGCGCCAATGTCGAAGGGCGCGTTCAGCATGAATTTCCACCGCTCCGAAATCTTGAAACGGGAGGGCTGGCCGTTGGTGCGTATGCCGTAAAAGTATTTCTGGATATCGCGCGTGTTCTTCTGGCCGAGACGGATCCGGTGTATCCATTCCGCCTGCTCCTTCGAGATACAGGGATATCCGCATTTCTCGATGACCTTGCGGAACGTGAGCTCTGGCCTTACCCAGACCACATTATCCTTGGCCTTCACGAATTCGCGGATCTCCGGGAACTCCAAGCCCGTATCGCTGTACACGGCGACGATGTTCGGGTACATCCTGCGGCAGATATCCAACAGTACCGTGCTGTCCTTGCCTCCGCTGAATGAAACGTACACGCCGTCTTCGCCCCAGTATTCCACCCAGTCGCGTATCCGGCGCTGCGTCATCCGCACCTTGATCTCCAGCGGAAGGGATTGCATCTGGTACAGGTCTGAAATGGTGTGGCGGTTATTCTGCGTCGGCATGGCTGGTGATCCTCTCTGCCTTCTGGCCGGTGAACTGCTCCCAGCGCTTGACGGCGAGGTCGCAGTATTCCGGGCTTTTCTCCATTGCGTAGCACACGCGCTCCAGCTGCTCACAGGCGATAATCGTTGTACCGCTGCCGCTGAACGGCTCCAGAACAATGTCGCCGCGATCAGAGTGCATCTTGATGCAGCGCCAAGGGAGTTCCACCGGGTACATTGCCGGGTGATCCTTGTTCGCGCGTACCGTGTTCATCTCCCAGATGCCTGCGTAGCCCCAGTTCTTGCGTTCCTCTTTGGTGAGGCGCTTGACGAAGCGGTATGCGTGACCGGCGTATGCCGACAGCCACATGTATTCCTGATCGTTGTACTCCACATCGCCATTTTTGCTGAACGCGGAGATGTATTCGTACTGCTGCACCGGCTTGTTCGTCACCAGATGGTAGGGGCCGACGCCGAAGTTCTGTCCCTGCTTTTTCCAGATGCGAATCCAGATTGGGCGGAAGCCCTGCTCCGCGAAAAGCTGGGAGGAGTAGAAGTTTGTCGGCTCGATGAACTGTGTACCGGTGGCGTAGAGGTCGCCGAGGTTCCAGCAGACGATTCCAGCATAACGTGTCAGGTTCTTGACCACCGGGCGCATGGTTTCAAACCACGGCTCGATGCCTTTGCTTTCGTAATCCTTGCCGACGCCATACGGCGGGGACGTGACCGTCATCTGCGCTTTGTTGCCGTTCATGAGTTTGGCGAAATCCACCTCCGAAGTGGAATCACCGCACATGAGTCGATGTACCCCCAGCTTCCAGACATCGCCGGTCTTAGTGACCGCACCCTTTGCCTTGATTTTTTCGGCTTCTCCGTCAACGTCGAAATCATCCTGCACCGCTTCCTTGGAGTAGAAAGCATTCAGGAGCTCATCGACCTCGGCGGCATCGAAACCTGTGAGGGTGACGTCGAACTCGCTGCCGTCGAACTCCGTGAGCAAAGCGGCCAGCTTATCTTTGTCCCATTCACCCTGAATCTTATTGAGCGCCACATTCAGCGCTTTTTCGCGCATTGGGTCAAGATCCACTACGACGCAGTCAATCTCTGTGATCCCAAGATCACGCATGACCGTCAGCCGCTGGTGGCCGCCGACCACGTTGCCGGTCTGTTTATTCCATATGACCGGCTCCACATAACCGAATTCCGTAATGCTGCGCTTGAGCTTTTCGTATTCCGCGTCACCGGGTTTGAGCGCCCGACGCGGGTTGTATTCCGCAGCTTTCAGCTTTGCCACGGGGATTTTTTCTATCTGCATGTGTATCTCCTTATCCGAGCAGCCGCTCCATCAGATCGTCGTTCGGGTTGTTGCTACCGATGGGCGTTTCGCAGTTGTCCTTCACGATCTGGTAGATCTGCAGCCATAATACGTTTGCCTGCTTTAAAAACGAAATGCCCATATTCACATACGGGCTGGCGATCGGCAGTTGTGTGGTCGGGTGCTTGGCAAGCAATCCATATTGGTTGATGCCTTCCTCGCACTGGATCCAACGCTGCATGTACAGCGCATACTGCTCAATCAGTTCTTTCTTGACGTAGATGGCGCACCCGCGCTCATTGAGCCATCGCCACGTGTCTTCGTAAATCTGCGGTGCAAGGTTTTGCTGCGAGTTTTTTGTGACCTGCTTCAGGTATTCGGCGACCGGCGGCATGTCCTCACCATGCATATCCGTCTTCTGAATTTCAAACTGCAGCTTCGTCAGCGGTGCCTTGCCGGGGTTTCCATCCATAATTTTCTCAGATAGCGCTTTCTTCTTGCGCCCTGCGCCGGGGCGAGCACCGCCATGTCCATTTGCCATGTGCGCTACCTCCATTTCGTTTGATTTCTTGAAATCGCGGGTGCTATAGCCATCTTGATTTCCCGATTTTTCGCGCGTGACCCCGCGCCGTTGTCCGCGTAATCAAGTTTTCAAGATTTTGCTCCCCCTACCGGTCACCAAGGTCGTGGTGAATCTTGTTATGACAGCTCTGGCATAGCGACATTAGGTTGTCCCCTGCGTGAGTTCCGCCACGGCTGATCGGCACGATATGGTGAACTTCTTCTACCGGTGTGATCCGACCTTCTTTAAGGCACTGTTCACACAGCGGATGGAATGCTACATATCTGGCGCGGATCCGGTGCCACGCTCTTCCGTATTTACTCGCGGTATGTGGTGACCGCTCGTATCGATCATACTGCTGCCTTGCGTATTTCCTGTGCTGCTCACAATATTGCCCGTCTGTCAGGTTAGGGCATCCGGGGTAAGCGCACGGCCTCTTAGGTTTACGCGGCATAGTCTCACTTCCTCTTGCGGAAGTACTCTCGCAGCCAGTATTTGAGGACATACCAACACTGCTCTAAAGTGCCGACTTTCCTATATGACATTGATCTGCTCCTTCCGTCTGTATTGGCGTATATAAGAAAAGCCCACGCGGGGTGTCCCGTGTGAGCTCTCTATGTTCTTCGCCTATTATAATGATACCGCATTTCCTGACTGACTTTAACTGACATTGACTGACATCACATGACATCTTTCAATCGATTATCGAGTTCCTCGACCGCTGCTTTGTGCAGCCGGTAAATGTGTCTTTCGCAAAAGCCCATCTCTGCCGCGATATCGTCCCACGGCGTTTCCTGCACATACCGCAGAATTAGGAGCCTCGATAAGTCATCATTTTCTAAGAGGTCGATTTTAGCAATCAGGGCTTTGCGCTCTTCAGCGAGCTTTGTGATCTCCATCTCCAAATCGACCTTCCTGCAGATGGCGCTTGCCATAGGCGAAGAGTCAGAGCGTGGATTATGCGGCATGCCGGTCAAGCGGGCGGAGGTGTTCTCCGCCTGCTCGGTCAGTGCGTCGATTTTCGTCCTTCGATAATCGATCGCTTTTCGGATTTTGATAATGCGTTCCAAAAGAGCCTTCGCCGTCATATCTCAGCCCTCGCAAGATAGTCGAGCAGGTAATCCGGGTCTGCATCCGTCAGGAAGTGAAACCATTCGGAGTGAAAGAACCGCTCGACATCATTTTTCTCGTTTCTGGCCGTTTCGTATCTCGGATTACGTCGAAGCTGCCGCAGCGCTTTCCGGTAATCCTTAGCGGCCTGTACGATAATGGCGTTTGCCAGAGTTCTATAGGGATCATCCATCATACAGTGCCTCCTTCTTTGATATGACCGCCTGCACATCCTCAACGCTATAAACGACTACTGCTGTTCCACCAGCTTTTCGGATCTGGTCAATGGTAGCCGCTTGTAGCTTTGTCGGGGTATTTCTGCCGACCTTGGCTTCCAGTGCAATGAAGCGTCCCTTGTGACAGACGATGATATCGGGAATGCCAGCAGTACCATATTGCCCACCGTGCTCCTTCCAAAAGAAGCACTCCGGTACCGTGGCAAGGTATTTGCGTATTTTCTGAATCAATGCTGCTTCATTCATCTGCGTTCCTCCAGCCGCTGAGGTATGAACCATACTGACTGCTTTTTCTGTTCTTTTTCTATATTTCTTCTCACATACGGCTTTATAGGAAAAAGAATCAGGAAGAATCGTACCTCAGTCATAGCCTCGATGCGACACCGCGAATGGATAGCCCGATCCATTCCACGGCTCCTGTGCTTGCGGAACGCTTCTTTTCAAAGCCCATTTCCAGAAGCTTCTGGCTGAACGGGCGCTGGGAAAGTGCATATTCGCCGTTGTCTTTGCACCACTCGTCATAGGAAGAACGCAGCATTTTGTTCGATACACGGACACCTTCCCGTGCCTCACAGCATTCCTCAAAGAACGTTGCGAATGAGTCCATTTCCGTCCGGTACTCCGTTGTCGCCCTTTTGACACTGGGCGGATCCTGTATACCTTCGCGTTGCCAGAGGAGGCACCCTTTAACCGCCCAAGCAAGAATACCGGGTATCTCCTTTGCCATAATCTTATCGGCAAAGTGTTTGTCGCGGTTTGCCTCCGTGAACGTGTTCTCGAAGGGCATGAGCTTGATCCTGCGCCAGATCGAATGGGTTGTATCACGGATGATCGGCTTATGGTTCGCCGCCAGAAACACCTTGAACTGCGGGACGTACTCGAAGTATTCGCCGTAGAGGAAGCGCGTCACCAGCTTGTCACCGCCGGTCATGGATTTGATCAGGGATTCGGCAAGCCGCTTATTTTCTTCCATCTCAATAGCCGTAACAAACCGCGCACCCTTGAGGCGAGCAATATCGTTATTTACGCTTTCGTTCTTTTTCTGCATGAACGCATCGCTCGACGCACTCTGGGCGTAGGTATTCATCACAGCCGAGAAGATATTGAGAAATGTGCTTTTTCCGTTGCTGCCGGTTCCGTAAAGCATGAACATCGCCTGCTCGGATGTATCGCCGGTCAGCGCATAGCCGAGAGCCTTCTGCATGTACCGGATTGTGTCGGCATCGCCCTTTGTGATCGTCTCCAACAGCGTATCCCATAACGGAGTAGCGCAATTCTCATCGAAGGAGGCACTGCAGATGCGTGTGATGTAGTCCGCCTTGTTAAATGGCTGCAGTTTTCCGGTCTTCAGGTTGATCGTACCGTTCTGGCAGTTGAGCAGCCACGGGTTCGCATCCCAGTCGTCAGGCGCAATCGCCAGATCCTTCATGCCTGCCGCCAGCGTAATGAGAAGTTTGATCTTGTTGCCGCTTTCGCTACGCATGGCATGCTGGATCAATGCTTTTCGCTGATCGCCTGCGGGAAGCATATCCGCGTAAGTGTAAATGCTGCGTACACACTGAATCGCATATTCTACGATCGTGCCTTCGTCCTGCTCCCAGAACTTTCCATTTCAGATAAACCATTTCTTATATACAGAGCAGTATTTGACCTCATCTTTGAACATCGCCACAAAGCGTTCCGCGTTTCCGACGTCGGTCAGCTTGTACTCCGGCTCCGCATCATCCGGTTCATAACGAGTGATGCTTTTGGCGATTGCCACGATCGTCTCATCGTCAAGGGGCGGATCGAGACGTTCTTTGTTTTCGGCACGAAGTGTAGCAATGATGCCATCCTCACCGATGCCTTTACGGCGAAGTGCTCCGGCAAGAGAGGCCAAGTGATTGTTTCTGCCACCTTCTTTGATCTTCTTGCGGGGCTGCTTGTCCGCAGCCTTTTTCTTTTGGGTAAGCTTAGTGCCAACCTTGCGAATCTCATCTACCAGCCAGCTCGGCATTTCCGCCGCTTCACACTCAAAAGGGGAGAGTCCAGTATCCCACGCATATCGGTTACCGCTCTGATGCATGCTGGGTGCTGCAACGATCAGTCCACCTTGTGTGCGTACATCAAGGCCGTCACGGAATCCAACCACATTTTTGAGTGCCAGTTCTTCTGTGTATTTGAAAATGTAGTGTTTACCGCCACTACCGGTCGTTGCCGTGATCGTCTTCGGCAATGCACCGTACTCTGTGACCAGATCCGTGAGGCTCTTATCTCCATCATGTCGAGTGTCAACGTCCAGCGCCACCAGACCGCTCTTTTCACCCATGGGAATACCAATGTTGGCAAGGGGCGTCTGATTCCACCATCCAGTGATCTTAGCGACATCCGTTGTCGCTTCGTCACTCCAATTCTTAATGCGGGGGTGTTTGCCCTTGGCCTGACACATATCGCCAAGCCTGCAGGAGCATGTGCCATCCTGCTTGAGCCAGTGGAGCGGGAAAACGGGAATGCCTGCTTTTGCGTATCGCAGGGCTTCATCTATCATCTTCATGGATTTCCTCCAGTCTTTCGCTATAATATCGGATGCGCTTCTTCAGTCGATGGGCTTCGTGGATCTCTGACTGCATGCCGGATGAGTGCTCTGTCCCGAACACCCACACTTCCTCGCACAGCGCCAGCAGCGCTTGTCCGAAGAGCAGTCCAAGTTCGCGCTGTTCTGGGTCGCCGTCATCCAGAATCTGCGGGTACAGCAGGTGACTGACCACGGGGAGGCGCTTTTTCTCTATGGCAAAGCGGGCGTATCGGATCGCCGCTGCCGTGTTTCCTTCAATGTCCCCAGCGTACTTCGAGACGACGTACACCTTGGGTCGCGCCTTGATCTCGGAGTGCTTGCGGTAGATACGGCGCTGGTTCTGGCGGTATTCCTTCATGATCGTCGCCATCGCTGCGCCTGCCGTGGGATCGGTGTAACCTTCCTTGTTCTTATACATGGGGCACCTCCAGCTCATGCAGCTTGCCGAAGCAGATGCCGTGTTCGCCCTCGGCGACGATCGGGATATCAAAGGCCGCAAAGGGCTGCCGCTCCATCGCCGTGCGAATGATGCGGATCGCTTCGTCTTCGTGCCCGTCATCTACCTCGAAAAGCAGCTCATCGTGAATCTGCAGGATCGGGCGGATATACGGCTTGTCCGCAAGCTCTCTGATCAGCTCCGCCATCGCCAGCTTCAGGATCTCCGCTGCGGTGCCCTGAATCGGCGTATTCATGCTGCATCGTTCAGCAAAACTCCGCTTGCCCCAGTCGGCGCGGTTATTGATGTTCGGGAGATAGCGCCTTCTGCCGAAGGACGTCTCGCTGTACCCATTGATCCGAGCTGCTCTGACCGTCTCTTCCTGCCATTCAGACAAGCGAGGATAACCGGTCTTCAGGTTAGCAATAATACAGGCGCACTGATCCTCGGTCTTTTCGAGCCCCGCCTTGAACTTGAGTGTTCGCTGCAGACCGCGCGGAAACAGACCGTAGAACGTGCCAAAATTCACGTTTTTGGCGATTGTCCGGCGCTCCTTGTAATCTGGATCGTCCTTGTCCTGCGCCTCATCGACACTGATCCCGAAAATGACCGATGTAGTGCTGGCGTGAATGTCGCCACCGCTGCGGTACGTTTCCATCATTCGTGGGTCGCGGCAGTAGAACGCGCCGACGCGCAGCTCGATCTGCGAGAAGTCGAAATCTAGGAAGGACGTGCCCTCCGGCGCGACCACGAACTGCCTGACGCCGATCGGGTCAGAGCCCTTGCGGGGCATATTCTGCAGATTGGGTCTGCGGGATGCAAAACGTCCCGTGTCGGTTCCCATCGGCAGAAGGTCGGGGTGTATTCTACCGGTCGCCGGATTGATCCATTTGAGGTATCCGTCGATGTAGGTGCTCTTGATCTTTGCCCACTTGCGGAATTCCTGTACGGTATCGAAGAAGGAAACCATCTCAGGGCGGTGCTTTTTGCAATATGCACGAAGCAACTGCATAGCCTCATCGTCCGCTGCCTCGGCATATTTGGTTGTGGTCTTCAGGACGGGCAGGTTTTCTGTCTTATACAGATAGTCCTTGAATGCCTGCGTTCCACAGTTCTCTCCGATATCCACATTGCCGATGACCGCCTGCAGCTTTGCTCGAAGATCCACAAGGTGTGCTTCGGTCTCCGCCTTCTTTTCCTCCATGAGGTCGGTATCGAACAGGACGCCGTTATACTTCATCATGCCGGTGAAAACGGCGGTTGGGCTTTCGATCTTTTCACAGATCAGGCGGTGCTTCGGGATGTTGTTCTCAAACCATTCGCTGAACGTGTAGTAAAGCTGCAATGCCCAGTCGCTATCCGCACAGGCGTACCGGCAGGTGTCCCATGCATCTGGGTCGAGCTCATCAAAACTGTGCTCGCCAACCACATCCTCAAATTTCGGGAGTTCAACGCCATACAGATACGGGACAAGGGTTTTAAGTCCGCTGTCACCGAGATCGCGGTACTCAAAATCATTTTTCAGCGTAAGTTGTGATGCAACGATCGTGTCGTACACGGGCTCCTGCAACACGATCCCGTCTTTATACAGGAACATTGCCTCAAACGCCATGTTGTGTGCGATTTTGACTGTTTTCGGATTCTGAAATACGCGCTGCCGCAGGAATGCCATAACAGAAGGAATACTGGCGTTCTTACCGACGCGATGCCTGAGCGGGATGTATCTGCCTGTGCCTGCCTTCACGGAAAGTGACACGCCGGTGATGTCTGCCTTATGTGCATCCAATGCCGCTTTGCCGTCACTGCGATATTTCTCCGTGGGCGAAGTCTCGAAGTCAAAGGAAACTACACCAGCGCTGCCGATATATTCTTCAATTTCCGCAATTTTGCGGATCGTCTTATAATCATTCATAGTCTGTACCTCAAATCGTGCAGCCGTGAGCTCCGTGAATAGGCGCTCACGGCTGCTTTATCCTTATTCCGCTGCAGTCTCGGTTTCGGCGACGGAAACCTTGCCTGCGATGAGCTTGATCTGCTCGGTCATGGATGCGATGTTCTTCTTTTCATCCGGGGAAAGAGGTCAATCCACAGAGCAGATCACCTGACTGTAATTGATGCCGGTGCTATTCTGCGCACGCTTCAGGGAGAACTTTGTCACTACATGATTGGCCTTCATACCACGGGTCACAAGGCGGGTGACATATTTCGTGAATTCCGCCAGCGACCCGGTGGGTAGCGTCATGATGATTGGGAGCATTTCGCCTTCGCGTAGGAGGTACATACGGCGCTTCTGTTTGCAAGCCATGCCGCCGTTTTCGCCGCTGCCAAACTTGGCATACGGGCAGGTCTTGCATTCTTTGCATTCGCCGGTCTCGGCAACGACGCCAAGCTTTCCGTCTAAGCTGGAGCAGTCGGGAGGATTGTTGCCACCGGTGAATTTTTCTTTATAGTAACTGTTGATCGGGTGATGATACAGAATGACGGCGCTAAAGTCTTTGGCGCTGTCGGGGCTGTTCGGATCGTCGCCGGGTACCTCATAGGCGAGCCCACCGCCAGCGGGAATCTTGATGCGCTCAAAGCTGGGGCGCAAACCATCCAGCTCTTCACTAAACAACTCGGCGAGATTTACGGTTTCGGTAAGATAACCGGTATTCTGATCGGTGGTAGCAATTGCAGTGGTGTTCTTTGTGTTCATGGTGTTTATCTCCTTTTTTTATTTCTTAGATTTGGATACGCGGATGCTCGGCTGCTCGAACACCTGAATCACACCTTCGAGCCAGTCGGGGAGCACATCATCGTTGTTGGCCTTGAGCTCTTTGACCGTAGCGCCAAGCGTCATGGTGTTGATGGTGAACAGATGGTCGAAGCCATGTGCTCGCATCCGTCGGTACAGTTCTTCCTTTTCTTCCGGTACCGCGCCGGGGAATTCACGAATTACAAGGGAGAAGCGGGATCCGTTGCGGTCGAAGCCGGTGCATTCTTCATCCGTCATCAGCTGAATCAGCTCGGCCTCCACAGAATCGATGCGTTCCTGTACATCTTTGAGCTTTGCCTGAAGGTCAGATTTCTCGTCGCGCAGCGCCTTCAGGGTATCCGCCGCAGCGAGCATGCTTTTTTCGTTCATATCGTTATCCTCCAATGATTTTTTTGTAGTCGTCGACGAGTAGCTTGGAGACATCGGCCTTCTGCTTGAGCGCACCCATGACTTTTTCGTCAATGGTGTCTTTGCAGACAAGGTGAATGTAAACGCCGCGCTTCGTCTGCCCGATCCGGCGCACACGCGCCATGGATTGCTGGTAGTTGGCATAGCTGAAATCCAGCGAGTAGTACACGCAGACGCTGCCTGCCGTGAGGGTGAGCCCCATGCCGGTGGTCTGTAACTGCCCGACAAACACCTTGGTGTCGGGATCGGTCTGGAAGGCGGAAACCTGCTCGGCGCGATCCTTCACGTCACCTTTGATCAGGGCGTACCCGATGTTCTTCTTGCGGAGCATACGGGCGATCGCATCGATCTCCGGCACGAAGCGGGCGAACACGATGACTTTTTTGCCTTCCTCCATGCAGCTGTCGATCACGTCTTCGAGGGCGTCGAGCTTCGCCGTCGATAGCTGCTGGGCGTCATCACCGTCATCATTGCGGACGAATCCGCCTGTGATCTGTGAGAGGCGCAGAAGCTGGGTCAACACGTTGCGGGTCGTGATTTCGCCGTTCATGAGCTCGGCGAAGCTGTCCTTTTCGATGCCGTCATAGATCTTCTGGGCATTTTGCTCCAGCTTTACCGGTCGTACCTCTTCCACAAATTCCGGCAGATCAACCGCCTCGTCGATACGAATTCGATATGCGATGGAATGTGCCTTTTCGACCAGCTCCGCCAGATGCTTGTACCCGACGATCTGGTGATTCTGGAATCCGCCGAGGATGGCGTAGTAGGCGCGGAAGCTGTAGAAGCTGCCGCCAAAAATGCTTTCATCCAGAAACTTGTACTGGCTAAAAAAGTCCAGCGGGCTGTTGGTGATGGGGGTACCCGTCAGGATCAGGTTATAGCTGCTGATCTTACCGAGCCGGTGCAGTGCCTTCGAGCACTTTGCCTGCGGATTCTTGATTTTGCTGCTTTCGTCACACACGATCATGTCTGGGTGCCAGCGAGTGATTTCCGCCTCCAGCCGCCAGCAGCTTTCGTAGTTGACTACGATGATCTGAAGGCTATTGCCGATCATGTATCGGATGGTATCAGCTTTTTTCGCACTGGTTCCATCGAGCACAGCCAGTTGATAAGGGAAATCCGCGAATTTTTCAAACTCTTGCTCCCAGACATCCACGATAGATTTCGGGCAGACCACCAGCATTTGAGTGATCTTGTGCCTGTGGTGGAGCGTACCCGCCAGGGCGATGGTGGTAATCGTCTTGCCGGTGCCCATGTCCATGAGAAAAGCACAGCCTTTACTGGTCATCAGAATCACCACCTTCCATCTGCTCTATGGCAAGCGCCATGTGAAGCTGTCGGTGCTGCCTGTCAGGCATGATCAGCAAATTCTCCGGACTGTTGTCGGAGGCATCGCCGTTCATGTGATGGACTACTTCGCCACACTCCAACGGCCTACCGATGTATGCCTCTGCTGCGGCACGAGCCTTCTTCGAGTTGGCTTTGCCACGATCTGCGATATGGCAGTATGGATTACGCTGGCGATTGAGCTCCGTGAGATGAGCTGCCTTATGGCCACGGGCGAGTTTGGCGAAATCCACATTCTCGCTCATCCATAAATTGCGGTGCTCCACAGAGCAGAAATTCTTTCTGTTTGGTTTTTTCCGCTCGATGGCTTTCCCGCATACTACACAATGCACGATCATGCCGTACCTCCGATCCCGAAGGTTCGCAGGGCAAAGTTGTATGCTCTGATCTGGTGCTGATAAGGTGTTGCCTTGATCGGCATCGGAATGAGCGGGACTTCGTCGCCTGCGTCCTGCGACTTGATATCCGGCGAAAGCGTATCGTCGAGGGAAGCACCGAGCAGCTGTAGCAGTGCTACATTTTCTTTGGAATAGGGCACCACCCATGCCTTGTCATCTGGATCATAAAATCTTCCGTCGATTTCTTTGATGCTCTCTTTCGCCAGAAATGCGTTGTATATGCGAATGTGATTGCCGTCTCTTATTGCATTCAATGATTTTTCTCCTTCATGTTTGGTTTAGCGAAGGCGGAAAGGATACGCTGCATCGTTTCCTGCTGATCCGGCTGCAGTCCGGGGAGGAGGGAGCGAAGCAAAGCCTCCTGATCGTCGTTTAAGTACCGGCGAGTGACGTACCATCCGTCCATGGCGCGGACGCCGCCCGCTGCGCCTTGTACTGTGACAATGGGGTAAGAACATGAGAGTACGAGAATGTCGCGCTCGATCGTCCTTCTGCTGACACCGAATTCAGACGCCAAATTCTCAATGCGCTCTGTTCTTCGATCGCTGATTGCCTCCAGCACTTGCTGTCTGCGCTCAATCGCGCTCTGCATGTTCTCACCTCCTTCCGTCCTTCGTTGTCTTTATTTTCAGAGATAAACCCGACACCTAATGTCGTGTTCAAAAGGGTTTTTTAAATAATCTTCTTTTTTCTCAGTAGAAATGAAAAATGCCCGCTGCAGCAGGATTGCTCCTACCGCAGCGGGCATAAAAAGACCGGCAGATAGAATTATCCTTCAGGATTTCTATCTGCCGGAAGCCTATTGATCTGTGTCAATTTCGATCCCATAACAGATTTTACTGTCGTGTCGGTACCCCTAACGGTTCTGGCCGAGTCCGGTGCTCATGGCGCAACAGCAGTCTTATTTGTTTTCATTGTGGTTGCTGATGTACGTTGTACCAGCTCTACCATGACCTTTGCGTCCTGATCAACGACCACACGCAAAGGGCTTCCGCATTTCGGACAATTTAGCTCCATACCATCACAGCGCCTCGATCTGCCGATCGGCTTGCTACACTTTGGACAGCAGGCATACAAAAGCGTGTCTAATTCGCCCATCCGACTTCCTCCTTGCTTCCTGTGGTACGCGCGGGCATTTATACGGCCTCCGGGGCCACGTACTGCGCGAGCTGTCCCGTTTTAATAAGAGGGATCCGCACAGTGTGCTTACGGGCGTATTCGCCATCCATAACCATGGTGTGGCAATGCTCACATTCCATCCATCCGCCTGTTTCATCTAAAAACAAGCCTTTATTCAAAGTGCCACAAATCGGGCACATAACGTCGTATTGTTCCATCTCAGTTCCTCCGTTCAACCTAAATCTGTGATTTCAATGGAGTAGATATCCTCGAAATATATCTGCTCGCCATCCAGTTTGAGCCAACGGAACGTACAGCTCACGTCCGTGATCCTGCCACGTTTGGTGACATCGTGAAAGGCGCAGTAGCAGTCAATTTCAACTTTCATACCGCGCCGAAGCTTTTGGAAAATCCGTGAGTTGTGTTCTGCCTGCTCTTCGGAAATATCATGGCGGTCTACTCGCAGGTGTCGTTCTTCACGATCCCGCAACGCCTCCTGTAAGCCCTTCATTGCATCAAACGGGCTGAATATTTTAGCTCTTTCTGCTCTTGTCATCATATCCTGCTCGATGCCCTCCTATAAAACCGTTCCGTTCACGCTGCGTACCCTCCGGCATATAGTTTATGCCACGGAGAACGGCGTTTTTGCCATACCGCTGCCGAATATCCAAAACGGTCTGCTGAACAGTTCGCTCCCGCTCGACGGCATCAAAGTTCGTGAACAAGTTGTAGCCCTCACAACCTTCATCGCACACATCCTCAAATGTGATGCCGAGCCGTCTGATTTTGGTACAGCGATCTGTGGTTTGGTCGTATACCCGCAGTGCCGCCTCCACGAGGAAGGAGGCGAGGGCGGTTGTCACATCCAGCTTTGCCATACCCTTGGTGGGCGCAAGCTCATCATGAGTATAGCCGACAAAGATACCGACCTTACTGGTGATAACTTTCCGCCGCATAAGCTCGGCGGCTCCATTGAGCGCCATCTCATGCATGACTGTCCGGGCTTCCTGAAAGGTGTAATCCCGAGGCAGAATCTGCGAGAACGATACGGATTTTGATTTGCTCTTGTATGCTTTGATGTCAGAAATCAAGCACGGCTCACGTCCCCACGCATGGTCTATAAGCAGTTCTGCATTCTTGCCGAATACTTTGTACATGAGCCCTGTGTCCATCTGTGTCACGCCGCGCATATCGAAAACACCATAGCGTTCCAGCCGTCGTGCTGTTCCACCTGCGACCATCCAAAAGTCTGTGATCGGGCGGTGATCCCATAATGTCTGCCGGTATTTCTCTTCGTCCAGTACCCCAACGTGATCTTTGGCGTGTTTTGCTGTAATGTCCAGCGCAATCTTGGCGAGGTAAAGGTTCGTCCCGATACCCGCTGTTGCGGGAATATGAAAGCGATCTGCGATTTCATTCATCAGATGCTTGGCGAACGTCACTGCGTCCATGTGATTCGGTGCCAGATAATCGGTCACGTCGAGGAACGATTCGTCGATCGAGTACACGTGAATATCCCGTGGGTCAAAGTAATCCAAATACAGCGAGTAGATATCCGCTGCGTATTCAATGTACAAAGCCATGCGGGGCGGGGCGACCTCGTACTTGACATTGCTGGGGATCTCCGACAGCCTACAGCGGTTTCTTATACCTTGTGCCTTCATCGCTGGCGTGATCGCAAGACACAAGGCATTTTTCCCACGTGTGAGATCTGCGACGACGAGATTTGTTTCGAAGGGATTATACCCACGCTCGGCACATTCGACCGATGCGTAAAAGCTCTTCATGTCTATGCAGAAGTAAGTTCGTGTTTTTGCCATGGTGGGTACGCTCCGTTTTGTCATTTGAGGTGCGGTGGAGTAGTCATAGGGCTCGCACCGCCTCAATGCTGGGGCCGCCGTCCTTTTCGATTAGGTCAGCAAATGCCTGCAGCCGCTCTTTCGAATACATGATCGTGCAGTTGATGTGCATCACCATGTCACCGGATTCTCTTTCGACGACATGGATGTGTGCGTTGTATGCCTGCCCGACAAAGAAGTGTGCTGTTTCAACGATTTCTCCTTTGTCAGGAAGGTTTTCCGAATCAACGTCCAGATACATTTCTTCCACATCAACGTGTTCTAATACACGTTCCATCTACCATTCCTCCGTTCACTCCAGATCCTTGAGCACTTTAACCGCAACGCCTTGAATCTCACAGTTATCAACATAGATGTCGTCCATACGAGAATTCTCCGGATGCAGACGGATGCGATGCTTTTTGGGTTCTGGATAAAATCTTTTGAGTGTCGCTTCATCCTCCATAAGGGCAACGACAATCTGACCTTCGTCTGCGTAGTTTTGCTGCCGAATCAGAACGAGATCGCCGTTATCAATACCTGCTTCGATCATCGAATCGCCGTAGGCGCGGAGAATGAAGAAATTGCCTTTGCCGAATAGTGCGACAGGAAGGCGGACGTATTCCTCGATGTTTTCCTCTGCAAATTTCGGAATGCCGCAGGCAATGGTGCCGAGAACGGGGACTCGGATTGCTGCTGCCTTCGTTTTCGTAGAGGTCATCGTGCGGTAACCGGAGTAGTCAAGAATGCCACCTTCACACAGCTGAGCGATGTAGCGCTGCACCGTGGCCTTTGACGATCCGACCCCATCTGCTACTTCCTGCATAGTGGGCGAGATACCGTTGCTGTCCGTGTAGTCACTCACGAACTTCTCGATAGCCGCCATCAGGGTCTTATCTTTGCTTCTCATGCGAAATTCCTCCTAAATGAAACCCGTGTCTCATTTACAACTAAATTATACTCACGACGGCAGAACGCGTCAAGGGGTTTGAGACAAAATTCCCGGTTTGCAGCTTTGAAGTAATGATTTCATTACGCTGCTGGCAATGATAGGCAAACGCCATGCAGTACAAACCACATGGCGCTGCCTTATGAAGTTGAGGCTCTAAGGATTATTTGGCGTTGACTTTAGAAGCAGCCTCCGCAGCAGCTGCAGCCTGCTTTTTGGCCGTCCATCCACCCTTGGGCACTGGGGCATACGCCTGCTCCAACGAGTAGATAATAACTTTTTCTTCACCGAAGATAGCGCCGGGAACATTCCAGCTTTCTTCGGGTGCCCACTGCATGACCCTCCGCACCGCATTGGCTGCCGGGGCACAGCTGATCTTGATGGGGTATCGCTGTTCACCAGCGGGCTTGGAGAACTTGATCGCCTGCGGCGCATCTGCCTTGCAGGCCTTGATGGCGAACTGCTTGCCTTTCTCTTCGACGAAGAGCTGGATGTATTCCGGGTATCCCAGATCCACAAAGGTGGCGGCATTGAACTTGATCTGGTTGCCGTTCATAAAGGTGGCAACGGAGTCGGTGCGAGAGGTGATGAGCTCTACGAGCTTGAATTTTTCGAGTACGGACATATTAGTTTTCTCCTTTGACTTTAATAATTTCGATGTGATCTGCCATAGCTGGCGTTGCGGCTTCTGCCGCAGGTGTGGTCGAGTAAAAAATACGCGCGATGTCGTCTTCATCCCAATCGAGGTCGATCTGAGTGAAACCGGTAAGACAACCTTTCAGGACGATTCTCGGCTTCGTCCTGCGGCCGCGTCTTTTGCGATAGTATTTCTCGTCGATCATCTGCTGCACCCGATCCCAATCTGATTTCAGAATAATGGGTTCATGGTGCCCTTCAATGAAGTACTGCGTCTTCTGTCCCGTGTTCTTGATGGCTTTATGGCTGAACACATCCACGGTCATTGTCTTCTGGCACAGGACATTGCCGCAGTATTTTTCATTCCGAAGTATTCCGAGCACGCCGCCACTGCTCCATACCGTCTGGTTAGTAGCAGTCGGAACACCACTCCGGGTTAAAATCTCGGCGATCTGAGGGGATGAGTAGCCGTTGAGGTACATATCATAAATGATGCGTACCAGTTCGGCTTCTGCTTCGACGATCTGCCACTTTCCGTCTTCGCCCATCTCATAGCCGAGAAGTGACCACGCCGGATAAATACCCGTGCCACGTTTCCAGCGTCGGATGTACGACCATTTAAGACTTTCAGATTTGGACTCCGATTCACCCTGCGCGAACAGGCTGATCAATCCCAGATATGTCTCTGACGTAGTGTCCAGCGTGTTGATCCTCTCGGTTTCAAAGTATACGGCAACCGGATGCTCCAGCTGTTTCAGCATGCGGATCGTCGAAATGCAGTCCAAAACATTACGCGCAAAGCGGGTGACCGCCTTCGTGATGATCAGGTCGATCTTACCCGCTTTGCAATCCTCGATCATGCGATTGAACTCATCCCTGTGTTTTAGAGATGTGCCGGAAATTCCGCGATCTGCATATATACCTGCAAACTGCCATTCATCGTTGCCTCGGATGTAATCTGTGTAATTCTGTACCTGCAGCTCATAAGAGAGCGCCTGCGTGTCCATGTCTGTGCTGACACGGCAATAGGCGCACACGCGGAGCTTCGGCTTTTCATAGCCCTCTCGATCTGTGATGGCAGGAATTACCTGCACATCAACATGCTCTGTTAGTGACTGCCGAATTCTCTCGTTTCGCGTCTGCTTTCGCGTAGCAGGGCGCTCCTGTATAGCTCTGTCGATTTTAATCTTCTTCAAAATGCATCACCTCCCTCTGCGCCACAAATTTGATCGATTGCCGACATCGACCCTGACGCATGCGGAGGCGGCGCTACTTTATTATAGCGCTGTATATCAATATGTGGTGCGGTTTTACCACCATATCTTGCGCTACAAGGGCAAAAAAAGAAGGGCGATTGCTCGCCCTGCCTTTATTTCTCGTATGTTTTGATTATTTGCCAAAGTGCGGTTTTCTGTTCCGGTGTCAGTACTGTCCATTTATCAAAGAGTTCCCGCAGCTCCGGCGTAATCTCAATCATTTCGCCCTCTGCAAAAAACTGTGCCATGGTAATGCCGAACGCCTTGCACAATGCTTCCAATGTGACCATGCTCGGAGTGTTGCCACGGCGGTAGATGTTGGATACTGTGTTCGGCGATAAGCCTGCCTCTTTGGCGATTTTGTAATCTGACCAACCGTGTTGCTCCTGCAATTCGATCAGCCTTTGACGGATGTCCACAAAACCACCTCACTTCCAGTATATATTCTATCACCACGTTTGGTGATGCCGTTAGAGCAAATGGGTGGAAGTAGTATCGCAAGTTATGGTGATATTTATACTTGAAACTTGCGCGTTCAGGCTGTAAACTATATTTGGGAAATGTGGTGATCCTTATGTCAAACGAGTCTGAACTCAGAATGCGCCGGGTATGCTTTACCGGCCACCGCCCTGAAAAACTGAATAAAAGTGAGGCGGAGATCGTAGCATCGCTTGAGCGGAAAATCCGCGCAGCTGTCGCAGACGGTTTCCAGACGTTCATCTCCGGTATGGCCAGAGGTGTTGACATCTGGGCTGCGGAGGTCGTCCTTCGTCTACGGGACAATGGCTCTCCGATTCATCTGATTGCCGCAAGCCCCTATCAGGGCTTTGAACGTGCATGGTCGCCAGCGTGGCAAAGTCGCTATGCTTCGGTTCTGGCCGGTGCCGATATCGTCCGTTTCATTTCTCCGCAGTATGACCGTGGCTGCTTCCAACGCCGCAATGAATGGATGGTCGACCACGCTGGCCGTGTGATCGCCGTGTTCAACGGCGAGAAGGGCGGGACAAAAAACACGATTGACTATGCAACTCGGCAGAATGTCCCCGTAATCTATATTCCATAAAACCTGCACTTACAGAAACACCTCGCAGCCGTTATGACTGCGAGGTGTTTGCTATTTGTTTAGGGCTTCCGTTAAGCAGCAATGACAACCGCGTTTTCTTTCACTTTGTTGATCGCGGCCAATAACGCTGCACGTGTACGGGCATCAAAGAGCTTTACAAAGCTAATCGGCTTGTCAAAGGGCGGATTCTGCAGCTCGGTAACATTCTCCATATACCCATTCTGCTCGATGTGGTTAATGATCTTATGCACAAAAGCGATCTGCTTCTGGTTCAGTGACTGGTCGTTTATGAACTGCGAAAAAGCCTGCATTGCTGCTTCGTGATCCAGCTTGGCGATTTTGCGGATCAGCAAACCAAACGGCGTATCACCATATTCTCTTTCGTAGTCTTCTTTACTGCCCAATTCGCTAGTCAGCACGTGCTCCAGCTCGCGGTAATCCGCAGCAGAGAGGGGGATGTTGTGTGTTAGCTTATAGATGGCAAGCGCATTTCCATTTTCGTTGACATAGCGATTGACTTTGGCGCGATAGTCTTCGAAATCATACCCCGGCTCCATCGGGTCGCCCTCTTTCTGATCTATAATCGGGTCAGATAGCCGAGTAATAATCGGCTTTCGAGGGTCAACGTCATTCAGGAACTTTATCAGATCACGGAGCTCCTTCCGCACCCGCTCATACAGCAGAACATCGTTCGCATTCCAGAAAGCGTCTGTGTTGACCTCCTTGATGATCGGCAGTTTCGCTTTTACCTGCGGGATGCTGACCTTGCGCTCCAGCAGCGTTCCAATATCACGGAGCTGTTTCTGTGCATTCTTAAGCGAGGGCATCTGCTCTATCTGGGCAATCATTAGACCGTACATAAAGTTATCAAAGCGCTTTGCAAATTCGTCGTTGTCATCCAAGTGAACGATTGGCGCAATCTGCTGCATCAGTTCGCCCTTGTCGCCTTCACTAATGTAGTTGAAAGCTCCGGGCTTCTTAAACTTCTCAACGCTTTGTATGTGCAGCCTTACGGCGATGAGATCGGTGTTCAGCGCCAATACCTGAGAGTAGCATGTCTCTACAAGCTCGGATCTCCAGCTCTGATAGTCGTCTCCGGCAAATGCACTTTCCTGCAGCGCCACCGCAATGCGGATCTGCTTCCCGAATATGTTCTCCGACAGCGTCTTCGTCTCGCGGGACTCAAAGCCCTCTTTGTGAGCACGGAAGTATTCAAAGTTTCCGCAATAGTCAAAGATGAGGAACCGTCTCTTTGCCGTGTATTCGCCGTCGATCTGATCGATGCAGGTGAGCTCCTTGCTGAGACGAGTACCACGCCCGATCATCTGCCAGAATTTCGTCTTTGACCGCACCTTTTTAAAGAATACGAGGTTGACGCATTCCGGCACATCGATGCCGGTATCCATCATATCCACGGAAACCGCTATGATCGGGTCCTTCTCTGGAATTTTGAAATCGTCAATGATCGTCTGCGCGTATGTATCGTCGCAGATAACGCGCTGTGCAAATGTGCCACGGTATTTGGGGTACAGCTTATTAAACCGCTCCAGAATGAACTCCGCGTGGCGCTTGTTCTGGGCGAAAATGATGGTTTTACCCAGTCTGTCACCGCCAGCAACACGGATGCCGCGCTCCATCAAATCCTGAAGCACCGTGTCAACGGTTGTCTCGTTGAAAACGAATTTGTTCAGCTGTGCCGACGGAATGAAGTCGGGCATCAGACCGTCTTCAATAAAGTCCTCTTCATACCGTTCCTTGTCCTCATCGGAAAGGTCGTCGTATGTGATACCTTCCTCTAAGAACTTTGTTTTTACCTCATAGTTATAGTAGGGCACGAGCACATGATCCTGATATACTGCCGTCTCGTAGTCGTATGCATACGTCGGTACGCCGTGCTCCATTTCGAAGAAATCGTAGGTATTGCGATCAACGTCTGTTTTGGGAGTTGCGGTCAGGCCGACCATGATCGCATCGAAGTATTCGAAAATCGCACGGTATTTTTTGAATATGCTGCGGTGGCTCTCGTCGATGATGATGAGGTCAAAGTGGGCGGGTGTAAACATACGCTGCCCATCTTTCGCCTTCATATCATCTATGGCGTTCAGCATTGTCGGGTACGTCGAGAATACGATCCGTGCGCTCCGGTCGTCCTTATTAGAGCACAGATTGCAAAGAGACATATCCGGCAGATAGTTCTTGAAATCGTCCTTTGCCTGTTTCACCAGCGCCGTGCGATCAGCCAAGAACAGAATGTTGGTGACGTATTTGCCGCGACTGAGCACATCGGTAAGGCTTGACGCGGTTCTGGTTTTACCCGTTCCTGTTGCCATGACCAGCAGGTGCTTTCTAAACCCTTGTCCGATCTGCTCGCATACAGCACGGATGGCTTCCTTTTGGTAGTAGCGGTCTGTGATTCTGTCATCGATCGGAATGGTCATCAGATCTTTCCGTTCGGTACGACGGTTCATCAGCTTCTGCAGATCGTCTTTGCTGAATATGCCGCTAACTTTACGCTGCGGGCTGCTCTGATCGTCCCAGAAGTAGGTTTCGAAACCATTGGTCGTGAACATCATGGGGCGACGTCCGAATTTTCTCTCCAGACAGTCAGCGTACAGCACGGCTTGTTTGCGGCCTATGTTCGGGTCTTTGCTGGATCTCTTGGCCTCCACCACTGCGAGTGGTAGACCGTCTTTCCCGAACAACACATAATCCACATACCCCATCTGCCCCAGCACACCTGCCATACCTTCAACAGGGTACTCTTCCTGAACGTCAGCATCTGCTCCGGAAAATTTCCAGCCCATCTGCTTCATGTCTACATCGATATAAATTTTGCGGGTCTTAAACTCGGAAAGGTCTGCTGCGACAAAGGTGCGCTCCTGCTGGTGCTGCTCCTTTGCTGCGGTGATCTGCTCGGACATCTGCTCGATCTTTTTACGCAAAGCCTCAATCTCTGCGTCCTTCTCACCGAGCAGACTTTCTTGCTCTTTTATTTTCTTGGTGTCGACGACAACCTTTTCGGTCGGAATCAGTGCCTCATCGAACTGCCGCTCTTCATAGTCGGCACCATAGCAATAGTCCACCCACTGGATGAACTCAAAAAGTCCTTGCAGGGAAGCGAGGGCGTCACTGGCCTGCACGCTTCGCTCTGTGTGAACGGCCAGATTGCCCAGCTTGATAATAAACGGCAGTTTGCCCCATGTGTTGTAGTCCACCGCAAAACGGAAGGTTGGCTCATGAATGAGTGCCTGCAGATTATCTTTGTAAGGCATCTGCATCGTCTTATCAGCCGAATACACCCATTTGACAGCTAATTCCAGAGCTTTTCTGCTGCCGACGGCGCACATGGCAGGCGCGGAAACATACACCTTTTCCGCCTCGATCGCAGCCGAGGCAAATAGTGCGTACTCCTTTTTATCTTTTAGAAATCCGAAGTTCGACATGTCATCCACTCCTGTCTGTATGTATTCGCTGCCGCTTGGCAGTATCTAAAGCTCAAAGAGCTGTAATATTTTGACTTGACGGCCTGATCCATGTTTCGCACTTGCTCCTTACGGCGGGCAATTAAATCATCAATCTTGTCAAAGATCGACGCAATTTCCATCTGCTTATCCATTGAAAATGAGGGGATTGGGTATTCTTTTAACCACTCTGTACTCATATTCTTTTGAGCAACACCTTGGGATGCAAGGATGCATTTATTCTCGAAATAATCAGAATTTAATAGATGGAACAGAAATGGCTTATATATTACGGCTGGATTTCTTATGCGAATACATGCAACACGCTGGTTCAACGCGGCTGGCAACATTTCAGCACTCAGTAGGCCGACTCTACCAACGTTGCCTGTTAACGACATAAGTAAATCGCCTTCGCAAAGCATATACTTCTCAATTTCCCGTTGCTCACTTACTGGGTAATACTGAGGATTTGTATCTTCGACAAAGCCCTTCTGAACATTTGTTATTCGTATTACACGAATTCCGTCAGCGACATATTTACTGCTTTTAAATGCATAACCGTTTAGGATGTTGCAAATATCCCCAATTCTCATGAACTCGTTCATGCTGCCACCTCCATCTTACCGCAAAGTTTTGATTTGTCGGTCTGTTCGACGAAGGCCGCAAACTGCTCCTGCAGAGCCATTGGCGCAAGCAATATCCTTATTTTGTTCATAGTGGATATTGGGAGCTGAGGCTGTGCAGATCCGCTGGCGATCTTTCCCTTTATGGAGTGAAGCTGTAGCTTAAATTGCTCCATAAAGAAAACCTCTGTCATTACGCTTTTTTTCATGCGTAGTATAACCATGCCGGAATTGATGCGTACATTTTCAAACGGGACACTGTCGTCATAAAACGCCAAATTCCCGAGGGTTCCTCTTGTCGTTAGTACTACATCGCCGCGTTCCAGTTTGCCGTTGTGAAGGGCGTCATCTTTTTCTTTAGTGATGAACATGCGGTTTTCGAAGGAAAAACCCGTCGCTGTTACGTTTTTTGCATTTAAGAATAGGCAGTATCCCGTGTCTGAAAACTCGTCCTGCTTGGGATAGTTCTTACCACGATCTCCGTCTATTATCGCACAAATCGTAGTCATTGGTTCGGTCGGAAGCCCCATGCTATTACTTACAGGATCACCAAACAGTTCGATAAATCGGGACTTGACGACCTGATCAATAAGGCGGATTTGCTCCTTGCGAATCGCTATTGCTGTGTCTACTGCTGCAAGATTCCTTACGATTTCATCTTGTTTCTCACTCGAAACGAGCGGTATCAGTATATCTGCAATGTTTTTTAGCGACAAATTCAGCTGTGCTACGCCCTGCTTCTGTTTTTCCGACTGTTCCTCAACCGCCTGTGATTGCAAAGCATACAGTACAAATCGAAGGTTGATAGCATTTTGCGGAATGCGGATTATTGCCAACGCTTGATTTGTATTTGCTGGCAGTATGCTTCTCGGCACGATCGCCGTCCTGCCAATAGCTCCTGCTATTGAAAAGAGTATATCATTTTCTTCTAGCTGTGAGCGTTTTAGCTTATTATCGCACTCGTCAGTAATGTGTGCGAATTTATCTGATAAAAACTCCCCATTCTCACTGATGCTTTCGATTTTTACAAAGTTAACGCCAGTATCAACGAAGGAAAATCCAATGGTTGTAGGCGTTGTTCCTTTTGTGATCAGTGTAGCGATATCCCCTAATCTAATCTTCTTCATGCTGCCACCTCCATCGTACCGCAAAGTTTTGATTTGTCGGTCTGTTTGACGAAGGTCGCGAACTGCTCCTGCAGTTCGATCGGTGGGACGCAAAACATCATTGCATTCAGTTTTGCTTGATTAAGCTTCGGCTGCGCAGTTCCAGTAATGCTGCCGGAAATGTCTGTTAACGCAAAACATATCTCGATGTATTTTTGCGTTGCTTTCGATTCAAAACGGACAACATGAGCGTGGTTATTTACCCACACCTTTCCGCTAACCGAAAACGCTATTGGCGTAGATCGCATCACTAAATTCGCGCCATCTTCGGATATGAGCAGAATGTCTTCATCGAAGATGTAGTCCTTAACATAATCGACAATGCCCGATGCTCCATAATAGGGGTAATTTCCCGCCTTGCGGTTTGTGCTTGTAATCGGCACCCTACGGCTGTCCAGGTTCTCACAGATCTGGTCAAGCCGCTGGCGGGTCCATCCTTTCGGATTGGTTTCTGGGTCACCGAACAGTTCGATAAATCGGGACTTGACAGCCTGATCAATCAGTTCCAACTGCTGCTGCCTCTCAGCAATAATTGCATCTATTTTATCCAGTTTGGTTGCGATTTCGTGCTGTTCATTGATATCGGGCAGCGGGATTTCTTTCTCCAAAAGCGTCGCTTTGTTGAGGGTCAAGCCCATAACCGCTTTGTTGGTTCCTGCCGTCCAATTTGTGCCGCAGCAAAGGTGATAGAGGTAATCCGTGTCAATTGCAAATTTCCCGTTGTCAATGAAAGCCATAATTGCTTCGTTGGTGTACATGTCTTCGGATGTGATGGCGGTCTTTCCAATTGATAGTTTGAAGCTCATAATGACCGTTCCTTGGGGGACAACCTTGATACCGCTGCCATCTATGCCTGCTTCGGTTATGCTCTCCTTTGTTTTGGTGAGAAACTTTCCTGCATTTCCAATATCAGCAATGGATATCCACTTATGATCGCCGTTCCAGTAATCTGGCCTGTTGCGTGCTGGCGTCTTTCCCATTTGCAGGTCAAAGGCCTGTCTAAGCTTTATTTTCATGCTGCCACCTCCATCTTACTGCAAAGTTTTGATTTGTCGGTCTGTTCGACGAAGGCCGCAAACTGCTCCTGCAGCTCCATTGATGGCACGGGAATGCGAATGCTTTCGACTATTCCCTTGGAGATTTCCTTAAATGTCGCGCCTCTGCCAAGTGAATTTAAGTATTCGACGTTCAACAGAAGAACGGTATACAAATATCGCGGTGTTATGCCTTCCTTGCAAATGATGTTTTTAAAGCCCTGATTGCAATAGAACGTATTTCCCGCAATAGCCACTTTACCAATCGGTGCACGGGAAGATAAAATTACCGTTCCGACAGGCATTTCTTGTAATGAGCAGCTTTCCACACCCGCTTTTGTTAGCTTCCTTACCGAATCGTAAATGTATCCACTATCGGCATCCAATTCAGCGGGCGTGATCCAGCGGTACGAGCCGCCCCAGTATTCGTCATGATCTGTTTTCGGGGTAGCACCACCGACAACCGATCCAATTTCCTTTATGGTAACCCATGATTCCTGCGGATGTGTCAGATCACAATCACCGAACAGTTCGATAAATCGGGATTTGTCGGTCTGTTCGACGAAGGCCGCGAACTGCTCTTGCAATGCAATTGGAGGCAGGGATACTCGATAGTTTTCCAAGAAAGAAGCAGGAACTCTACGCTGTCCCGCGCTACCGGTCATGTTGCTTGCTGCATCCATGCGGAACTGCGAAAAAGCGGTGAGCGTGTAAATCCAGTACGGATCGGTCTTTCCACTGATCGGACGAAGCACATGGAATTCTGTCGAGCCAAACCCTATGCCATTATGAAGGCCTTTAGCTACTGCCCCCTTGCCATTTTCCATGCATGGAGTAATTTTTGCAAAAAGGACATCATTTTCGGCAAAGTATGTGAAACCCGTTTTTACCTCATCATACTCTTTGATTGCCGTCGCATCTATCTCACCATGTTCGGTTACGGCAGGCATTGGCACAAAGGAAACCATCGCACCACTAACAAGCCGTGAATCGAGGCTCTTTTTAGGGTTGATGTTACAAGTACTCCCGAGCGGTACTAAGCCCCATCCGAAGGCGTCTGTTCCCGGCATACCGAACAGTTCGATAAATCGGGATTGGCAATCAGCCAATGTATTTTCTATGGGAAATCTTTACATTGTTCTGATTCACCATTGCGTACTGCATTGTAGTGTCAATTTTGGCATGACCGAGGAGCCGCTGCACCTGTTCTATCGGCATTCCTTTGTCGATGGCGCGTGTCGCCAGCGTTCTTCGGAACTTATGTGGATGCACTTTTGTAATGCCGAGCCTACGTCCCAGCTTTCGCAATCGCACCTCCACGCCACTGATCTCCAGCCTGTTGTATGGACTGAGCAGAGAAACGAATAGCGCGGGGTTGTCATCACTCCTGCTTTCCAGATAGTTTTTGAGGTGGATTTTGGTGCGGGCATCGAAATATACGGGACGTTCTTTGCTGCCTTTTCCAAATACAACGCACTCTCTGTTCTCAAAGTCAATGTCATCACGGTTCAGCCTTACCAGCTCTCCAACACGCATACCTGTGGAGGCAAGCAGGTCTATCATCGCCAGATCACGCAAACAACCGCACTGATCGCGCATGGTTTCCAGCGCTTCATCTGTGTATGTCTCCTTTACGGTCTTGTTTGAGCGGATTTTATGGATCCGGCGTACAGGGCTTTTTAATATGTAGTTTTCGTCCTCCAGCCATGTGAAAAAGCTGGACATGATCCTTCGGATGTTATCTATGTTGCCTTTGCTGCACTGTGTTTGTTGCTGGTAATCAGAAAGATATCCTCGCAAATCATCCGTTTGCATGTGTGTAACATGGGAATCAACCGCTGCAAACAGCCTCCGGATTGAGGTTTCATAATACCGCAGTGTTTTTTCACTGCACCCCTCGACCCGCTTTGCTGACAAGAACATATCCAACAATTCGGCATTGGTTTCTTTGTCTGGCTGCTGAGCGCCGTCCTCATTAGCAGTGATTTGGACATTCCAGAGGGCATGCTGCAGAACATTCTGCAGCTGCTCCATCTGGGCGTTATCCAAATAGGGAATCATTTGTCGTGTGATTTCGGAAATAAGTTGGTTTTTCATGCTAGTACACCTCTAAATTTATGTTGTGTACCAACATCCTACACCGGCTCATTTAGCCAAAATACTGTTGCATCAGAGATTTTTTCAGAATCTCCAGTTCCTGCAGCCCTTTCTGCACTGCCAATTTTGATTTGTCGGTCTGTTTGACGAAGGTCGCGAACTGCTCCTGCAGCTCCATTGGAGGCACAATGACAGCAAGTTTTCTAATATCACCAAGAGAAATGAATTTTTGCGTTCCCCCTCTAACCTTGCTCAAAACGGCATCATCAAAGTAATCAGACTGCAATAGAGAACGAACGAAGGTGTTTAACACTCTCGAATCGTCCTTGAACTTAATGAGCGATACGTTCTTTATAGCGAAGTTCGGCTCTACGTTAACAATAACAGGTTTCCCAACCGTACCGATCATGGGCATTATAATATCGCCCATGTTGACCTTAGACCTCTCATTTATTTTATTGAAATCCGCTTCGCTTATCAAAGAACAATCCGTTAAATCTATTTCTCCGCCAGTTACATTCTTTGATGTTACAAGGGGAAAGCCGGTACTGTGGTAATGTGGGGAATCATGTGTCCCATCCCGGACATCGCAAACTACACCAAGGTAATCTTTTTCCCAACCAAATGGATTAAGCACGATGTCACCAAACAGTTCGATAAATCGGGATTTGTCGGTCTGTTCGACGAAGGCCGCGAACTGCTCTTGCAATGCAATTGGAGGCAGGGATACTCGATAGTTTTCCAAGAAAGAAGCAGGAACTCTACGCTGTCCCGCGCTACCGGTCATGTTGCTTGCTGCATCCATGCGGAACTGCGAAAAAGCGGTGAGCGTGTAAATCCAGTACGGATCGGTCTTTCCACTGATCGGACGAAGCACATGGAATTCTGTCGAGCCAAACCCTATGCCATTATGAAGGCCTTTAGCTACTGCCCCCTTGCCATTTTCCATGCATGGAGTAATTTTTGCAAAAAGGACATCATTTTCGGCAAAGTATGTGAAACCCGTTTTTACCTCATCATACTCTTTGATTGCCGTCGCATCTATCTCACCATGTTCGGTTACGGCAGGCATTGGCACAAAGGAAACCATCGCACCACTAACAAGCCGTGAATCGAGGCTCTTTTTAGGGTTGATGTTACAAGTACTCCCGAGCGGTACTAAGCCCCATCCGAAGGCGTCTGTTCCCGGCATACCGAACAGTTCGATAAATCGGGATTTTATCAATTGCTCCAAATTCATCGCCATTTGCTGATGCATGTGCATTAAAGCATCGACCTTCCCGATGACTTCAGATATTCGAGCTTGTTCTGTAAGTGATATTTCAGGTAAAACTAAATCTGCTATTGCCTCAATCTTAATCCCCTTAATCGTGGCACCTCTTGCTTGAGAGGTAAGGTGCTCTTTATTTGCTGTGATCAGATGGCAAATGAACTTTTTGTCCCATTTGTTCTCATCTATGCCAATTAGCGATATGATATCCTGACTTGTAGACATTGGGACAGAATTGATGGCGACTTTGCCTATACCCACACGCGTGCCTACCATTACTGAATGTGGTGGGACAATTTTTGCGGCACTTTTTGCTATCGCCTCACCTGTAATCCATTCAATTGCTTGATTTCCGTCGATGACATCACCATTCAGAGCAACTGTAGTAATCCAAGGAACATTCCCGTTAAAATACGCAGGAGTGCCTCTTGACGGGGTGCCACCCGATTGGAATCTGCAAATATCTCTAAGCTTTGTCATTGGAGCATTCCTCGCAATTCTTTCAGTTCCGTCGCAATACTTTTTTCCAGTGCCTCGAGTTTGTCCATGATTTCGTCCGTAGAAGGATACTCCACAGCAACATACTCTGTTTTCTTGTATTTGTTGATGGAGAGGTCATATCCATTGTCTACGATCTCCTGCTTCGGTACGAAAAAGCTCTGCTCGGTACGCTCGCGTGAGGTTTCCTGCTCCAAATGGTGGAATCTCTGAATGATGTCGGGGATATCGTTATCCGCAATCTCAGAACGCTTATCGTCGAGGCTGAAGCCGTCCGCCTTCATATCGTAGAACCACACCTTGTCCGTTCCGCCTGCGCCGGTCTTTGTGAATACCAGCACAGCAGTGGAAACACCTGCGTATGGCTTGAATACGCCAGAAGGCATTGAGATCACTGCACGGAGCTGGTGATTCTCGACGAGCTCTTTGCGAATGGATTTATGTGCCGAGGACGATCCGAACAATACACCATCCGGAACAATGCAGGCGCACTGGCCACCCTTTTTCAGCATACGCAGGAACAGGGCAAGGAACAGCAGCTCCGTTTTCTTCGTGTTCGTTACCGCTTTCAGATTATCGTGGATGCTCTCTGCGTCGATCGTTCCCTTGAACGGAGGATTCGCCAAGCACATCGTAAAGCGATCGGAAATCTGATTTTGTTTCGACACGCTATCCTTATAATCAATCTCCGGATTGCTGATAGAGTGCAGCATGAGGTTCATTGCAGAAATGCGGAGCATGGTGTAGTCCGTATCAAATCCCGTAAATGCGGGGCCTGCAAAATGCTGCCATTGCTCGGAGGTCATGGTATCTTCATAGTTGCGACGGATGTACTCCGACGCAGAAACCAAGAAACCAGCCGTTCCACATGCCGGATCGCAAATAGTATCATCCGGTGTCGGCTGCAGCAACTCGACCATCATCTCACGAATATGCTTCGGGGTGCGGAACTGCCCGTTCTGGCCTGCTGTCGCCAGCTTGCCGAGCATGTACTCATACAGGTCGCCCTGCATATCCAACTCTGCAATATCGTGCTCGTAAAGGTCGTCCAGCCCTGTTATTATTTTCTGAAGCAGCTGCGGGGTAGGGATAATGAACATTGCATTGCTCATATACCGTGCAAAAGCAGTCGTGCTTTCGTCTGCTTTGCCAGGTTCGTCTTCGATCTCTACGAGCTCCCCCTTTTCATTAAAATCAGGGAGACGACCATACTTCATGCTTTTAATCGCAGGAAATACCCGCTGGGAGATCACATCAAAAATCTGGCGCGGATCGTCGTTTTTGAATTTGCTCCAACGCATTGATTGCCCGACGGGAGACTGGGGGAAAATCTTTGCCATCTTCTCGCCGGTCATCGTCTCAAATTCCTCGGTCTCAAGTTCCTTTTCGTCGAGGGAACGGATGAACATGAGGTATGTAAGCTGCTCGATAACGGTCAGCGGGTTTGCGATGCCGCCAGCCCAAATGTCCGTCCAGATCTTATCGACCTTATTTTTAATTGCTCCTGTAATCATTCCACGTTTCCTCCGACAATATTGTTAATGTGTTCTCTGTAGTGATCGATTACGTTGGGTGGGGAGATGACCTGCATTCTGTTTCCGAACTGTGCCAGCCATCCGAAAAAGGGAGGGCTAATCTGCACATGTACCGTTGCAGCGCAGGTGGTCTCGTTCACGGACATCATTGGTGTGTCTTCGCCAAATTTATCAAACACGGGGCCGATAAGCTGCTTGTTGAACTGTATAACAACGTCCTCCAGCTCGCCGCTGAACATTTTGAAAACCTGCTCCGTATACTCTGCCACGCCATCAATCCGGGCTACCGCTTCATTCGACATTACCGATTCTTCTACAACAGTAAGATGATCTATGCGATCAATGCGATAGTTGGCGGTGCTGTCCGGATGCTTGCTGCTGTATGCCATCAGATAGTAGTTGTCCTCATTGAAGATAAGCGCGACCGGCTCCACGTAGTAGCGTTTCTTACTGCCATCGCTGGCGGTCACATATACGCGCTCCGCCTTTTCATTCAAATGGAAGTAGTTGAATTCGATCTTCTTCCTGCGAATAATGGCATCCTCAATGCCATCCACTGTGTAGAGAATGGCCTCATTGGTGTGCTTCCGGGTATTGAAGCATACCATGTTTTCCTTTAGCAGTTCGGCTTGGTGTGATCCGCCGAGAGCGGCAACCTTTTCTATCAGCTCGGCTGTTTTTTTCTCTGTGATAAAACTGGCCGCTTGTACCGCATCAATCAGTATTTTTATCTCCGGCACGGTGAGCTCATGCTCCGGAACATAGTAGAACTTTTCCTTATCCTTCAGGTAGCTCATGATCTCGAAGCCATTTTCCTGCATGACCTCAATATCCAAACTCAGTGTCCTGACATTACTGGAAATGCCCATCTCATTCAGCCGTCTGCAGAGCTCGACGCGGGAGATGGGATGTGCTTCATCCGTCTCTTTACGCAGTAGCTCATAAAGCTTCAGCAACTTAATCTTTTGCATATTGGCAGCCATGCTGTGCCTCCTCTTTGAAATGGGTATAATAATACTGATTAAGTATAACACAAAACTTCCGATTTTTCAAGGCTTCTGCGTAATTATATCATTACCCGAACTGGATTTTTCGCAAACATCAGGTTCAAGTCTCATACCCTAAACACATTTAGTAGTTGCTTGCAGAGCAAAGAAATTCTATTTGTACAACAGCGATTTCGGTATTCTTTTGCTGCTGAAGCAAAAAACTGGGCTTCGGAGTAGCCAATCGACCGCTCCGAAGCCCGGTTTTCTATTATTCGCCCTGTATTTTGCCCAGAAAGCAAGAAAAAACCTCTCTTGTCTTGGTAGACAAAAGAGGTTTCTTTTATGGTGGGAGAAGGTGGATTCGAACCACCGAAGCTAGAAGCAACAGATTTACAGTCTGCCCCCTTTGGCCACTCGGGAATTCTCCCATATGAATGAAAACAAAATAATGGAGCTGGTGGACGGACTCGAACCCCCGACCTGCTGATTACAAATCAGCTGCTCTACCAACTGAG
>OLOJ01000456.1_pt1 | contig 41916 bp, 48 predicted proteins | sample 1672251 | NCBI WGS metagenome assembly OLOJ01 (sample SAMEA3136664, study PRJEB25190) | human gut metagenome | biome: human gut; feature: human-associated habitat; material: faeces | place: Austria | collected 2013 | reverse complement strand
AATTAGTCCGAATAATTTATAGCATGTGCAAAACTGGTGAGTTATACCAGTACAACAAATAACAACAAGATTATACGCCTAAACCACCCTGAAAAAAAGCGCTTTTTCTTCAGGGATTTTCAGCGTGCAATAAAAACCATGAAAAATCATTGATATTTTTTTAATTTTTACTTGATTTCTATTATCCAATTTTTTTATACCTCTGAGAAACCCCTACGAAAACTTTTCAACCGCAAATTGCAGTTACGGCATGTAAAACGCATGTGCTAAAACAAATGTATATGAGAACGATGTGGTAGTTATCTAAGAATTATCAGATGATTAACCAATAAACTTTAGCCTCTGCGACACCTCTCTTGAAAAAAACTCCTAGAACCTTTGGAAGTTCTTAGTTTAATGGAAATGTGTTTATTTCACTGAATCAGTTTTATAAAAGTAACGCTTAGTTTAAGGAAAACGAGCTAAAAGGCATAAAAAAAGACCAATAATGGAAGTTGTTAGTTTTGGAGAGACAACATTTTATAAAACGATATCTAACAGCTGATCATAAAGAATGTATTTGAAAGTTCTTTCTTCAAATGTCTAATCAAAGCGTTACGTCAACAGTGTTTGAAGTGATGTCAGGTAAAGATCTTGATCAATGTATGATTGATTTATTGTATGGATATACAATAGCTTCGAATACGGATACTTTAGTTCGCAAGAAAATTGTTTCAGAAATTAATAAGTTGATGTTACCTTATATAAAGGGATAATATCTATATTTCAGAAAATATTTTCAAAAATGTGACATATGTCAATTTATTTTTCAGACAAACATGGTATAATTTTGTCAGTTAGATGAATGTTTATAAGCCAACAAACAATAATAATACGTCACACATAAACAACGCCAACTATCTCATGTGTGATTCCATCTAACAGTCGATTGAGAACTAGTCTCCTCAAAAAAACACTAATACACTAGTTCTCTCCTCTTTTTATAGATTGTTTTATGAAACCTAGTGTATGGGTTTCATTTTTTATTGTTTTTTCTTTCAAATCAAAAACGCGAGTGGTATACTATGCCTTGCCGATAGGTTTTTTCTTTTCCTTTCTGATTAGACCTGTTCGGTATGTATTTTTTCGAGCCAGCATGACCTACCCAATCATAGTTGGCTCTTTTTTATTGTTCGTGAAAATGGTATATTACTTTATGCTAGAAATGAGTGGATATTTATGAAATTAAAAATATGGCTTGGAAGAATTATTCCTTTAGTCATCATCGCATTAGGTGAAATTGTATTATACTGTAATCTATTTAAATGGCTAACAACATCTTTTGTCTTTATTGAAATTGTTTTGCACATTCTATCCATTTTAATCGTATTAAATATAGTACGTACAAGTAGACATCTATCTTCAGATCTCATGTGGATTATTCTGATTATGTTGTTTCCTGTCTTTGGTACATTTGTGTATGTATTGATGTTATTAAGTTTGTTGTTTGGAAAAACATTCCGCAATATTATTAAAGAACAAAAAAAGGCATCTAGCTACTATATACAAGATGAATCGATTATTGATGAAATTCGTAATGATAATCCAGACTATGTATCACAGCTTGCTTTTTTACATAAAGAGGGATTCCCTTTTTATCGAAATACGGATTTTGAATATTATGCACCCTGCGAAAATGGATTAAATGTCATGTTAGAAGAACTAAAAAAGGCAGAAAACTATATTTTTATGGAATATTTCATCATTGAAGAAGGGTTTATGTTTAATTCGATTCTTTCTATTTTAGAAGAAAAAGTAAAACAAGATGTAGAAGTACGTATCATGTATGATGATATGGGATCTTTAGGTACACTTCCCGCTTCTTATGCCAAACAATTAGAGAAAAAAGGCATCAAAGCTGTTTCCTTCAATCGTATTTCCCCAATCATTAATACGATTATGAATCATCGTGATCATCGTAAAATTTTGATTGTTGATGGTAAAGTTGCCTTTAGTGGTGGTGCAAATTTAGCCGATGAATATATCAATAAGAAAGTAAAACATGGTCATTGGATGGACAATATCATTTGTATTAAAGGTAAAGCCGTTTGGTCTTATTTAGTAATGTTTCTAACAAACTGGAACGCTTTACGTCATGAAGACTTTGATTATTCTGTTTTCAAAAATGAAGATGTTGTAGATGAAACTTTGTTTGATGGATATATTGCACCTTATGCAGAGACTCCGTTAGATGAAGAATTGACGGGACAATCCGTTTATGAAGATTTATTGAATAGTGCCAATAAATATGTATATATAATGACTCCCTACCTCATCATTGATTCAGAAATGATCAATACATTAATTCATACCGCTAAAAAAGGTGTCGATGTTAGAATCATCATGCCCGGTATTGCCGATAAACAGATCGTACATGATATGGGAACTACATATTATAAACAATTAATTCAGGGCGGCGTTAAAATTTATGAATATGAGCCTGGTTTTGTACATTCAAAAGTCTTTATTTGTGACGATACATATGCCACAGTAGGAACAATCAACTTAGATTATCGCTCCTTATACCTACACTTTGAAAATGGCACTTTATTGTATAAATCTAAGAAGATCATGGATGTGAAACAAAACTTTATGGACACATTATCTAAATGTAAAGAGATTCAAGTCGAAGATACGCATGTAAATATTATAAAGGGATTATTCCTAAGTATTATTCGTATCTTTTCACCATTGTTATAAAATATCGTAGAGATTTTCTACGATTTTTTCGTATCATCTAAAGACTTCATGGACCAGAATATAACATTCATTCCGATCATAATCAATATAAAAGTACGTTGATTCGTATGCTAGCCATATGGCCCGTTAACTGTCTTTCTAGACCAATAAGAAATCATATTGTATCATAAAATCATAGATAAGCATGTTATCGCTTCCCTTCCTCCACCTTTAGAGTACATAAAAAAGCAAGGCTAACTCCATGGTTAAAACCTTGCAATTTGGCAAGAATTAAAATAATGATTTTACACACCCATACATTCCAGCATCATTTTCAAGTTTAGCCAAAACGATAGGTGTAGAAGCACATGCATTAAATACATATTTTTTAAAAGATTGAGTGATTCTTGAAGTTAAAATATCTCCAGCCTTTGACACACCACCACCAATTACGATGATTTCCGGATCAATCACGCTACAAACTTGTGCCAATGCCTTTGCGAGAATTTTACATGTCGAATCTACTATTTCATTCGCTATAACATCCCCATTTTTAGCTTCATCGTAAATGTTTTTAGCTTCCAAAGACGAATAGTTTCTCAAACTAGAAGCACGATCTTCCAAATCTAATACTTTCTTTGCTTGATTTACAATTCCAGTGGCCGAAACATATTGTTCTAAGCATCCATGATTGCCACAGTTACATGCGATTGGTTCATCATCCTTTACAGGCATATGACCAATTTCTCCGCCAGCACCATGAATTCCAGAAACGATCTGTCCATTTAAAACACAACCGCCACCAACACCAGTGCCAAGTGTAACCATTAATACATCTTGATATCCTTTCCCAGCACCTTGCCACATTTCACCAAGTGCTGCAACATTGGCATCATTGCCTACTTTAACAGGAAGGCCTGAAATTTCATGGAATTCTTTTTCAACATTCAATGAATTCCATCCTAAATTCACACATACACTCACAAAACCATTCTTATTTACTGGTCCTGGTACACCTAAACCTACACCCATCACATCACTTTTTTCGATGCCTTTCGTTTCAATAGTACGATTAATAAAATCAGCAATTTCAGTAAGAATATATTTTCCATTATCTGTTTTGTTTGTTGGAATTTCCCATTTTTCCATCAAATCTCCATCCACTGAAAACAATCCAATCTTTATTGTAGTACCACCAATATCTACTCCAAATCCATATCGCATATTTAAATTTCTCCTTTAATAATAGCTTATTAGAATTCTCAAAAAGAATCAATCACTTGTTTAAGTAAATCATCCACAATTAGTTTTGTATATCTTTTACATCCATATGGAGTGCCATCACATAGTGCATAATCACCAGAATACTCTATTGATTTGCCGCTTTTTAGATGCAAGATATATCGACTACTGCCACCACCACATAGGAGTGGTTGATATGTCTTTTCACTACCTAAATTTATTTTGATTTCATAAAAAACTCACAGATCTTTGGTTCAGACAAATGATAAATTTTATCATTTATTTGCACTGTTCCATCCACATTTATTGATATATTTTTTCTTTCGATAAGTGGCCCTAAAACAGCTTCATATTCTTCAAAAACACAATTTAATTGTACAATTTCTTCATTTGTCAAATCATGAAACCATTCTGGCTCTTTAAAATAAAGTGGTTTATGAAGAAGAAAATCCATATCCAATCCATCTTCAAACTCAACATCTGCTCGTACAAACATTTCATTTGTGTCTGGATCAACCTTTTTTTCACAGAATGAACAAACTTCAGGAATATATACATTCCCTTCTTCATCAAAGAAATCATTGATTGTATGATGTGATTGGGTATACGAAAAAAATGAAGTTACATAAGACTTGTATAAGGATCCATCATAATTCGATTTATGAGGAATTGATTTTTCTAAAGTTAAATATGTTTTCATAACTAAACATTAACATAATAAAAAGGCTATTTCTAGCCTTTTAGAGTTGATCATATCATACATTATATACAAATGAAGATTCTTTTTTTTTCTTGTGATTGTTAAAGAATGCCTAATATCACCTCTAAAAGAATGACACTAATCACAATAAAAGCTGTAAAGGCTGGCCTTTTATATAATGGGACATTTGAATAATCCATCGCATTTGATAATTTTGACATACCATACTTTCCTAAATAGATATAAACCGAATCCCTTGGATTTTTGACATATTTTAATGTACGCGATAAAAAGATGTCTTCTAATCTTCTACAGAACAATTCATCCTCTAAATACGGCATGATTTTAGGTTCTGTAAAAACTTGTACAATCTCTTTAGACCCAATCTTTTTAGGCAAGCTTTTTTCAATCGAATTCAATATATCCTGATAAACAACAATATCCTTTTCATTCTTCACAAACAATGTTTCTACTTTAGGAATGGGTGGAGGAATGATTGTATCCTCTTTAGTCGAAATGGATTGTGTTTGAATATCTTGTTTACTTTCTATATTTTGTTCGTATGAAACAGACTCTATTTCTTGATTTGGATGAAGACACTGTTGATATGCAGCCTGAATTTGTTTGAATTCTTCCGGATTCTCTTCAGGATGATACTGTTTTAAAAGTCTCGCATAAGCTTTTTTTATTTCTTTTTTATCCTTTGTAGGCTCAATCCCTAATATTTCCCACGCATTCATGCTAAATATTCTCCTTCTTCATCCTCTTCTTGACTAAAGATATCTAAAGAATCTACATTTTGACTTTCTTCGATTTGATTCAAGATTTGTGTAACTTGATTTATAAGACGTTTCCTTTTTTGAATATTGTTGATCAAACTTTCCATATCTTTTGTGAATTCAGTATGAAGACGCATTAAATAATCTTGTGTTTCCTCATCCACTTCTTGATAGATTCTTTCAATACGAGCAAGCAGAGCATCCACTTCATTATTTTGATATAAAGCTAAAGATACTTCTTTGATGGAATCCAGACGAACAGAAGCATCTACTTTTTCTAACACATCGCCTTTTGATACTCTAAAAATATAATGTTCCTTCGTAGAATGGACAATGGCCTCTACATACAACATGGAATTAATGTCATACGAATAGATTAAATCGAACGATTCATAATCATGCATATTTCTAGGAACATGAATAAAAGCTTGGCCTAAAAATAAATTTTCTTTCGCATACATAGCTTGCCCTTGAAACACACTAATATTGACCTTGGTTTGCCCTTTATGCACGGTACGCAAAGTCATCTTTTTACTTGTTGGTAAAACTGAATTCTTAGGAATAAGCACGGTTGATAATTCTAAGTCTGGATTTTGTTCATTGTAAGTAGAAGTACTTAAGGAGAAAGGACAAATATCAGTAACAACTACATCTTTAATATTTTCATCCCTTTGTTTAATACCAATGTATTTTCCAAGTCCAAGCGCAACTAAAGAATCCATGTTTTCTTCTTTTAATACAGGAATATTTAAAGCGTCTGATAAATAATGTTGAAGTACCGGCATTTTGCTTGAGCCTCCTACAAGAATCAAACTATCAAGCTCATTAGCTGAAAAACCACTGTCTTTTACGGCCTTACCAATCACATTTTTACAAGATTCTAGTAAGGAATGTGTAGTATTAAATAATACATTTTCATCAAATATACAATTATAATTCTTATTTAAATGTACTAAAGATACTTCAGCCACACTTTGTGTACTCAACTTAATTTTGGCTTGTTCACAAGCACGTAAAATACTTTGTTGGAATGATAAATCCACAACATTATAGTTTAACCCATTTTTGAAACAAAAGTATTCGGCCATAGCTCGATCAAAATCTGTACCACCCAAATGATTGTTTCCGCTAATCGCATTGATGCTAATCACATTTTCAAAACAGTCAACGACCGAAACATCTAAAGTTCCTCCACCAAAGTCAAATACGACGAATGTTTCATATTCATCATCCATATGGCATGCGATTGCGGCAGCACTTGGTTCGTTGATCAAACGCTCCACTTGAACACCTAATAATTCTCCAATTCGTTTTGTATCTTGTCCTTTGACGCGCATTAAAATAAGCTGGAACACTGATCACAACTTCATCGATAGATTCATGTAAATAATTTTGCGCATCTTCAATCAATTGTTTCACGATAAAAGAAGAAAGTGTTGCCGAATCATACTCTTTCTTATCTAATGTATAAGTAACATCTGTGCCCATATTTCGCTTAAACAAAGATGCACTACACTCTGGATGCGTAATGAGTCTTTCCTTAGCCAATTTCCCAACAACAATCTTACCATCCAAGATACTGACAGCACTTGGAGTTACATATTCACCATACGCATTAGGAATCAATACGGGGTTTCCTTCTTTATAGACAACCGCTAAACTGTTGGTTGTTCCTAAATCTACGCCTAATATTGTCATATTCTCTCCTAGCAAAAGTTTAAAATAGCCAAAATGATACTAAATACAAGTGAAATACTTCCATAAACAATCAAGCCATATTTTAGTATGGATGATAATACATGTTTATAGCCTTCTGTATATTTGGTAAAGACAGATTTCTTGCGTAATACAAAATATAGAATGAAACATACAATACCGACAATTCCATTATAGAGGATCAAAAGTGGAATCAGCATCGATAGAAAGAACACACATAAGATCCATCCTACACAAAACATCATTAATAGTAATACGCACAATCCGCCCATAAAATCACCTTCTTAATCTAAATATAGCATATTAAAAGCGGTATTTCTACCGCCTAGAAATCTTTGTGGAATCTTCCTCCATAATGATTGTCTTTATAGTTTGTGACATATAGATAAACAACTAAAATTGCGATCAAAACAAGACCAACAATAAACAATGAATGAGCAGACATCTTTCCATATAAGAACATGCATCCACATCCAATAAGTAATAACACATCGACAATAATGACAACAGGATCTAATTTCTTCATTTTTTTACACTTCCCTTCACTTTCTTGTTATAATTATTTGGCATGAAAAATAAAACAATGATCGGACATATTTTAGCCTTTGTGTGCATTATGATTTGGGGTTCTACCTTTGTATCGAGTAAGATTCTTTTAGATAGTTTCACACCCATTGAACTGTTATTTATACGCTTTTTAATTGGTTTTTTAACACTATGCATTTTAAGTCCTAAAATATTAAAACTAGAAAATAGAAAAGATGAGATTTGGTATATTCTAAGTGGATTAACCGGTGTTTTCTTATATTACTTTATAGAAAGTACAGCTCTAGTCTATACATATGCCACAAATGTAGGTGTCATAATATCGATAGCTCCATTCTTTACTTCGATACTTGCATATTTATGTTTTAAGGATGAGCCTTTTAAAATGAACTTTATGGTAGGATTTATTGTAGCCTTTATTGGAATCTTCTTCATTAGCTTCAATGGCCAACAAATGCACCTATCTCCAAAAGGAGATATTCTTACCATTGTGGCAGCCATCATGTGGGCTATTTATAGTGTTGTATTAAAGAAAGTCAATGAATTAGGACATACTTCCATTCAAAATACGAAACGAATCTTTGCGTGGGGACTTTTCTTTATGACAATCAGCCTTCCAATATTAGGATTTGATGTATCCATGGATGAGATTCTAATCCCACTCAATCTATTAAATCTACTTTTCTTAGGTGTAGTAGCTTGTGCAGGATGTTTTGTGATTTGGAACTATTCTTGTTCCATATTAGGAAGTGTTAGAACCAATCAATATGTATATTTAAACCCCATTGCCACAATTATCTTTTCAGTAATTATCCTACATGAAAAGATTACGCCATGTATTGTTCTTGGAACCATACTTACTTTATCCGGATTAATTATATCTGAATACAAGAAGAAAGAATCTTAACCGATTCTTTTTTTAATTTCCCTTAAAATCGATTCAGCTTCTTTTTCATCACCTCTTTTATCTTTTCTGTAACCTTGCGATCTTTAATATATTGATTCGTATTGACCATCGTCTTTTCTTTAGAAACATATATGGCCAAAATAGTTTCATCTTTTATACAACCTTTACTCCAACAAATAGATATGGATCTTGTAGAATCCCAGATGGTAATGGACCGCTAGGAAGTATAGCTGTAAATGGAACACCCTTTCCTTTATACTTTGCCTTTTCATTTAAGACAGAAACACGAACTACATCACTATAAGAATATGTCCCGGATGGAATGGTAAATTGTTTATTTATATCATCAAATCTTATATATTCATCGATATTCATGGTTGAACCTCCACATTATTAAGCAGCCAATAATTAGGATTATGCCACTCACAATTAAACTTGTATTTCCAGATAAGTAATAATAAGCCATACGATTACAAATCCAAATTAAAATTATGATTATACAATTAATAATTACCCTTTTATCCATACCCTGTCTCCTTATCTTCATATTAATCATTTAGCCATTTAGAATCAAATGTATTGTCCAAATAGGTCATAATAAAGGAAAAAAAAAGTAAGGCCTTGCCTTACTCAAATCTTTGGTTGATATCGCATATCCGATACATTATATACAGTGATAAATGCTTTTGGATCGAGTGTATTGATGAATTTCATCAACTTTTGATATTCCGCTTTATCTACGATTGTGATGATTTCATTACGCTTTTCCATATTGTATGCACCATAAGCTTCATACACGGTTGCCCCACTATGTAGTTCATGAATGATAAATTCACGAAGCTCTTTTTCTTTTGGAGTGATGATACATACTCTTCGTTTAATATTATGATCAAAGATAAAGTGATCCAGAACAATTCCATTAAAATAAGTGCCTAAAATACTTAATACAACTGTTTTCTTATCATAAACAAGAGCTGCGGATAAGGCCACACACATACCCGATAAGGACATTGCTTTTCCTAGTTCCATATGCAGATATTTATTCATGATCTTTGCGACAATATCAAGACCACCTGATGAAGCATTTCGATTAAATAATATGCTTAATCCCACGCTCACTACAAGAATGTAGCACAATACATCGAGTTCTTGACTGTTTGTGAAAGATACAAAATTTGGAAACAGGATTTCAAAAAATGCAAGAAAAACAGGAAGCATAATACTTGTATAGACTGTTTTTACACCAAATTCTTTGCCACAAGTTAGAAAGCCAATAATCAATAAAACGACATTTAAAATCATGGTGATGACTGATAATGGTAGAGGTATAAAATTAGATAGTATAATACCCAATCCAGAAATACTACTTACTGAAGTATGACTGGGCACAAGAAAAAAATAGACGGCTGCACCAATAATTCCAACCGCAACAGTTAAGATTAAAGTTTCCTTTATGATATTTGTATAATTATATTGTTTATTCATCGTAATTGTCTCCTAGTAATTCATTGTGTCTTTATTTTATCAAATAAACCTATCTTAATACACACTAAAAATGGAACTCCTAGTTAAAAGTTCCATTTCTGTTTATATATTTGAATTAATAATTCCTTTAATGTCACGGCCGCCATAGAATATTCGAGTTATTATAACCATCTTTGTCTTGTCATCAACAAGATAATATGCAATATAATTATCTATAGGCAGCTGATGCATATTCATCGATTGCCAAGGCTCCCATCCAACTAGCTCAGGACAAGCTGGCATAAAATCTAATGAACGGATTTTTTCTCGAATACGCTTTATTTGAGCGGCAGCAGTTTTAGGAACAAGAAGTTCATACGCAATATAAGAATAAATTTCACGTAAATCGGAAAGTGCCTCTCCAGAATAGCTGACTTTATAGTTATTCATCATATTCCAAATTCTTTTGCGAGTATTGTATCTACTTCATCTGCAGAATACACATTTCCAGTATTGATGGAATCAACTCCCTTTTGAAGCTCTTTGTCTAACTGTTTTTTTGTCATTGCACCAACAGCTAATGGTTCAGAAGAAGGAAGCTTCAAATCAAATGGGATACCTTTTTTCAGTACGATTTGGCTATAAAGCATCTGAATAGCACTGGATGGAGAAATGCCAAGCTGAGAAAGAATGCTCTCGGCATTATCTTTAAGTTTGGTATCTATTCTAGCATAAACAGCAGTTGTATTTGCCATAGTATCACCCCTTTTCTTTATTATACACATTAATTGCTTGCGAACGCAAGCAATTAATATTGTTATTGTAATATATGGTATAAATTTTCACAAACATGTCTTATTATATTAGTTAATTCAGCTAAAAAATGTCAAAAAAAGAAATCCTGAAACCATGTTGAAATACATGATTATCGGATTCCTTTTTAAATTAACACTCAATGGCCACTTTAATTACACCATCACGTTTGTTTTCAAATAGTTCATACCCTTGAGCAATTTTACTAAGAGGATATGTATGTGTAATCAAAGGTTCTGTATTGATTTTACCTTGCGCAATCAATTGTAAAGTCTTTTCACAATCACAACCATCAACACCACCTGTTTTGAAGATCAAGTTTTTACCATACATGTCTGGAAGTGGTAAAACTTGTGGTTCATCATACAAAGCTACGATTGTCACAATCGCATTCGGCCTTGCACATTGCCATGCAAGCTGAAAAGTAGAGGGTACACCCGCAACTTCAAGAACAACATCTGCACCACCATGATCACTATTTTCTAGTACAAAGTTTTTGCATTCTTCTGGAGTTACTGTTAAAACTTCCGGATAATGTTCATGGATAAATTCAATACGATGTTCATCTTTTTCACACATGATTATTCTTTTTGGCTTTTGAAGCATCACACACAATAAAGTACAAATACCTGTAGGCCCTGCACCAATAATCAACACAGTATCGTCTTCTTTGATTTCAGAAATACGAGTTGCCCAATATCCTGTAGCTAACACATCCCCTACAAACAAAGCCTGTCGATCACTAACTTGTTCAGGAATTTTATTCAATCCTTGATCTGCAAAAGGAACACGCACATATTCCGCCTGTCCTCCATCAATTCGACATCCAAGAGCCCATCCTCCATTATCGTCAGTACAGTTATTTACATAGCCGTTTTGGCAGAAAAAACATTCTCCACAAAAAGTTTCTACATTCACCGTTACACGATCTTTAGGCTTTACATGAGTCACTTTACTTCCTACTTCTTCTACAATCCCAACCATTTCATGACCAACGGTAATACCAGGTACTGCACGAGGAACACTACCATGTTTAATATGCAGATCACTTGAACAAATGCTCGCAAGTGTCACTTTTACAATCGCATCCCTTTCATGAAGAAGTATCGGTTTTGGTTTCTCTATCAACGCAAATTTCCCTTTTTCCAAATACGTATATGTCAACATACAATTTTTACTCCTTTTCTATTCTTATTGTTAAACGATTTACCAAGTTTCAACAAGATGTAATCCAGTTTTTATAGCCTGTTGCACTTTCTTTTCTACTTCATCATCCGAAACATAGTCCATGTTCTGTGCAGATATCACATCCATAGGACCAATCCCCTAAGCCAACTTAGCACCTTTAAATAAGGTGTGGCCAGTTCGAATGGATCATAGGTAGAAATATCCATACCGCGTGTAGTGATATATAATAGTTTCTCTGCCTTACAATTACCGTAACAAGTTTTATCATCACTTTTAAAAATTACATTAAATACGGAACAGAATTCTAGAAAATTCTTAAGTGCAGCCGGATAGGACATATCCCAAAACGGAGCAGCTATTACGATTTGATCTGCATCACGAATCTTCTTTGCCCATGATAATGATTGTGGATCATAGTTTCCATGCATTCTTTGTTGAATACGATCTTCCTTTACAATTTCAAGAGGAAGTTCATTTAAAACAAACTTCGTAATAGTATATCTTTCAGATAGCTAAGAAATAATTGGCTTGGCAATTCTGCGGGTTCTAGAATCTTTACGCATACATGCATCTATATATACTAATGATTTCATATATTTCCTCATTTCTTTTCATAAGCATATGTTTTATATATAAATAGTGTAACACATTTTATCTAAAGTATATTGATGAAAAAAGTGAACCTTTTTCATTTTTGGTTCACTTTATCCGTTAAGGGGATCCTATATTAATCAACAATCGTTTTGTAATAATTACCAAAATCTGCCAATGCATCAATAATAGGCATCATTTCTTTTCCAAGGTCTGTAAGTCCATAATAAACTTTCGGTGGATTCTCATGATAATCATTTCTATACACAAGACCATCATCTATCATTTGTCTTAGACTATCAGTTAGTACTTTCTGAGAAATTCCTTCTAAATCTCTTTGAAGTTCATTGAATCTCCATGGACGATTTCTTAAATTTCTTATTATCATTAACTTCCATTTACCGCCTATTAAGGACACTGATGTTGCTACTGGACATGCCGGAAGCTCATTTTTCTTCATATGCAGTCACCTCATTACATTTAGATTATGGCACATTAATTTTATTATGTACAGTAACAAAAAGCTGCGTACTATTTTTTGAATGCGTAAATGATTATACTATAATCAAGCAACAAGGTTGCAAATAAAAATGGAGGTCATTCAAATGTCAAACTACAAAAAAACCAATGTTGGTAATGAAGGTCGTACAGAACTTCATGAAGCACTTTCTTTAACTGGTGCTGAAGTAAGTATTAATACTCTTCCTGCTGGTGCAAGTGTTCCTTTCGTTCATTCTCATAAGAATAATGAACGAAATCTATGGGGTTATTGCCGGAAAAGGAACGGCTATCATTGATGGGGATACTGTCGAAATTATTGCTGGTGACTGGTTAAAAATTAGCCCATCAGCAAAACGTCAATTCTTTGCTGCAAGTGATTCAAGTATCACTTATATTTGCATTCAGGTGAAAGAAAACTCACTTGACGGATTCACAGTAAATGATGCTATCATTTATTAAAAATATTGCATGACTACACAAAATCCTCCCGGCCCTGATGGTTTGGAGGATTGTTTTTATTAGTCGTTTTTTTCAGGAAGACAATAAATCTTTTCATCTTTTGAAATCAGTTGAACACCTTCTGCATATGACATCCATTTTCTTATAATGCATGAAAGCAAGCTATTTTGTATACTTACATTCTTCTTCGAGTTCACAAACTAGATATTCGTCACTCATGCAGTGCATATCGGATACTCCTTCACTCATGAGTTGATAAAGCTTTGACCGATAAAATATGTCTAAAGCCTTTTCCAATGAAACATTATTCTCTTTCGCAAAAAGTTCTACAACACGAGCATATTTCTTCTGCAAAAGAATTGGATTTGCCTTCATAGTTTTTCACTCCCCTCAAATTTCAGATATGAAAGTGCCTTTATTGTTCGAAAAGCTATCTGCAAATTGGGTTTCTCATATTGTAACCTTTTAATGGCTTCTGCTTTATCAATGAATCCATCAAAATACAGCTCTACTGTATTAAACACCTTATCATTCGCAACACCACCAACAATAAGATCATAATCTGTACCGTCTTGTCCGCTTCTGCAGTTCAAAATGAAATCTAGCCAATCTTCTGAGTAGGCCTCAAATTTCAATACCTTTAAATCTTTACATGATTCTTCATCAAAGATATATCGTGATACAATGCCTTCTTTGCCACGTCGTTTAAATCGGTTACACCATTTTTTTGCTTGTTCAAAAATTGGAGTTACGTAGAAGCCCTTTCCAAAATCTACATTCTTTCTAGAATGTACCAAATCCGGCTGATTCACCGCTACAAATGAACCATGATATAAGATCATAGCTTTACACCCCTTTCGTGCATAACATCAATAATATCATCCACAATATAATCCTTACTTTGTGTGTGCAATACCTCATACTCTGGGATAATATAATCGTTCAAAATGTTTGTCTGCTCGCTTAAGGCTACATATACCTTTTGTGCATCAACATGAAGTCTTGACGCAATATTTTCGATACAAAAAATAGCGAATTCTAATTCTCTGCTTCCACAAATCATCTTATCCATTTTCATGCACTTGTAACCTCCAACCTCTATTTCGTTTTATTTATTCTTTTCATCTCTTACTTGAATGTTTCAATGAATGTATGCTTACCATGATTGGATTCATAAACACGAATCTCACAATTGTTTGGCTTTGGTCTCCACTTAATGCCATTTTTACGATCTTCTAAATAACCACATAAAGAACGGATGATACCACCATGGCATACAATCAATACATTCTCATAATTCTTCTTTTCAAGTTCCTTTAAAAAGGATTGACTTCGTTTGACCATACTTTTGACAGATTCAACCGACTTAGGATTTGGCAACAATTCAGGAAAAGCCCAATAGGAAGTCATTTTTAATCCTAATTTAAAGTAGTTACGAAGTTCATAATCCCCAAAATCCACTTCAATAATACGAGAATCAATCTTTACATCCTTTTGATCTACATTGCCAATAATCGACGCTGTCTGAATCGCTCTTTGTAGAGGACTTGCATATACCGCATCAAAATGAATATCTCCAATCTTTTTTCTGGCCTCTTTCGCTTGTTGAATTCCTGTCTCATTTAAAGGTTCATCTGTAAGTCCCTGCATTAATTTTTGTTTATTTAAAGCTGTTTGGCCATGTCTAGTAATCCAAATCTTCATTCAATCATTCCCTCAATCAAAGTCTCTACGAGCATATAAGACTTTTCCAATAACCTTTACCGGAAGTTCTTCCACTTCTTCAGACGTAAAAACCTTTGTGTCAATCTTAGGATTTGCGGCTTCTAAAATCATTAAACCCTTTTTATATAAAACACGCTTTAATGTTGCTTCCTCACCCACAAGTACAATCGCAATACTTCCAGATTCCACTTCATTTGTCTGTTTTACAAAGACAAGATCCCCCTCATAGATATGAGCGTTGATCATAGAGTCTCCACGCACACGTAAAAAGTAATCGCCTTTTTTTCCATCATGACGATTTAATTCAATATACCCCTCAATATCTTCCATTGGAAAACCATCATATCCGGCTTTTACACTGCCAACGATTGGTTTAATTCTTTCTTCCTCATCCAAAATACTTTTGACATCACAATCCAGCATATCGGATAGTTTCTTTAATGTATTGGCCTTTAAATGTGTGCTTTCACCCTTTAACCAACGAAAATATGTAGCACGCCCAATTCCTATTCTTTTAGCCGCCTCATCATGTTTAATGTTATTTTCAATCTCATATTGTAGTAATAATTGTCTTAACTGCATAGTTACACCACCTTTATCTATATAGTATCAAAAAATAAATAAAATACCAGTGAAAAATTATTAACTTTTTAAGAAAGTCTCAAATCTATCTTGAATTTTTATTTATTTTTAACTATGATTTTATACGAACGATATGGGGTGTGGAGGTATTTATGCAAAAAACATATTTATGTATTGATTTAAAATCCTTTTATGCATCCGTAGAATGTGTAGAACAAGGCCTTGATCCATTCAAAGTCAATCTTGTGGTGGCCGATCCTACACGAGGTGGTGGTGCCATTACTCTTGCTGCAACACCAGCCATCAAGAAATTAGGCGTATCGAGTCGTGGTCGTATTTTTGAGATTGATCCAAAAATTGAATATATGATTACTCCACCTAGAATGCATCTATATATGGAATATAGCTGCAAAGTTTATAAAGTCTTCTTGGAATTTATTGCCAAAGAAGATATTCATGTCTATTCCATTGATGAATCATTTTTAGATATCACAAGCTATTTAAAGCTCTATCAAGTCAATGCCAAAGAATTGGCAAAAAAAATATTAGATCGAATCTATGAAAAAACAGGTCTTACAGCTACTGTGGGGATTGGAACCAATTTGTATTTAGCTAAGATTGCGATGGATATATCCGCCAAACACAATGCCAATCGCATGGCCTATTTAAATGAAGACTTATATCGCCAAACATTATGGCATCATGTTCCATTAACAGATTTTTGGATGCTTGGAAATGGAACGGAAAGAAGATTACACAAATTAGGTATCTATGACATGTACGACTTGTGTCAATTTCCTATTGAAATATTATATAAAGAATTTGGTGTGAACGCTGAATATATCATTGACCATGCTTGGGGCAAAGAGCCTACGACCATTCAAGACATTAAAAATTATAAATCGAAACAACATTCTATATCCAATTCCCAAATTCTTTTTGAGGATTATTCCTACCGAAATGCCTTTGTGGTTATGAAAGAAATGGTGGATCAAAATGTATTGACATTAACCGAGAAACATTTAGTGACTAAACAAATTTCTCTTATGATTGGCTACTCCAAGGATTGTATCAAACCAAGCTGTGGCTCATGTAAGATTACCAACTGTACAAACTCCTATTCCATCTTATTAGAAGAATTCAAACGACTCTATATTCGCATTGTGAATCCAAACTATCCCATTCGACAGATTGCGATTGGTTTTCAAGATGTGAAAGATGAATATTATTATGAGAATTATGATTTATTTACAGACGTAGAAAAAGTAGAACGAGAAAAAAAGCTACAAGAAACCTTAGTTCAAATCAAACATCGCTATGGCAAGAATGCCATCTTAAAAGGGATGAACGCCTTAGACTTTGCGACCGCTAAAAAACGAAATACATTGATTGGTGGCCACAACGCATATTAGAGGAGTTTTCACTCCTCTAGTTGTATATAACTAATTTGTTTCAGGTTGATCTTTGTCTTTACGATTTGAAGTATTTGCGTATCCAGATTGATTTTAGAAACTACGCCTGTGATTCTTTTATAATTGATACGATCATAATACTCAATCGTAACCATCATACCTTTTTGAATCTGGTGGACTCTTTCGTCTAAGATTTCATAATCATCCTGCGATAAAATTCTTGGGCTGACAATTTCAACTTCACATTCTTGAATCATTTCTTTAAAGCCTTTTAAAGAATCAAAGCTCTGAAAGATCTGAGCTCGATTTTCTTTTTTCTTGTGTATTAAATCCATTCGCATCACATCCTTATAAAAATATCATACGTATTTATTGTATAAATTCAAGATAGATTTGAGACTTTCTTTAGAAATTTTCTAAAATGTATTTTTGTGTATTCAAACACTTTCTTAAACGTACTTGCGTATTGTCTTCATTGGTATCCGCTTGTTTAAAATGATTTGAACTTGCCAATCGAGAATAGTAGGCATCAAGATAATCTTGTAGTTCCATATACTTATCTGTATCTAGATTCAATTCAAAACCTTCGTGTGTTGCCTTGAAATCATTCATCTTATCCAATTCAGCTAGTAAGCCATCAATGATTTCTAAAGTTAATTCATCTTTTTTAGCTGCCTTTAAATATTGGTTTAAACGCTTTTTAAAGACCATTGTATTAAATGTACCATCCTCTTTCATCTTCTCTACTTTCTTTTTAAAGAAGTAAGATCCAACAGCTAAAGAAGCCGTTGTCGTTAATAACGCTATAAATTTGATTTTTTGTTTTTTTGTCATAATTAAAACCTCGATTCATCTATTTACATTTTACTTTAAAATGAAAAAACATTCCACTAAGGAATGTTAGAATCGAAGCATCTGCATGAAGGTCGTGACCATCATCGAAAAAACGATGAACGCCACAACTAATATAATAATGAAACTGCGTAATCTTTTTTTCACATGAGCCTCCTATAGAAAGTTGAATTTCTTTTTATCTCTTTATCAACTCGATTTGCATCGATCTCTTCTGTAAGTGTTGGTTGGTCACCAAATAGATTGGTCCCTAAACCAAGCTTATCGCCTTTAATCTTGTATCCTAAAGCTGTTAATATTGTAGGATAAAAATCCATGGTCGTAAAGTCACGGTTTTTTTCTTTTTTAGGTTTCACTCTAGAATGAATAAACGCATTCCACACTCGACGATCATAGTTAGATGAATATGTATCATGAATATATTCAGCCGCCATACTTGTATGATCGCCCTGAATGACTATAACAGTATCTTTATAGAAATCTTGTTTCTTTAACCATTCCATAAAATCTTTTAGATTTTCATCTGTATGATAAATCGAATTCGATAAGGATTCTTTGAATACATTCTTACAATTTTTTGATTGATACCCATAAGGATGGTGCGTATCGACTGTCAACATTTCAAAGTCAAATGGTTTGGATGATTTTGATAAACTTAAGATTTTCTCTTTCGCAAATTCAAATAATTTATCATCCTCAAACCCCCAGAATTCATGATAATTCTTGTCAAGAATTCCTTCTTCCTTTAAAGAAACGGTATCTTGAATATCATAATGACCATGTTGATCAAAATAGCTTCTTCTTCCACCAAATGTCGCATCCGAACCAATCATAAAGACACGGTGATATCCATCTTTTTCTAGAATATCTCCAAGGGTATTTACATTAGGCATAAATGGAACTTTGTCCTTACAAAATTTATGTTTTAAACTAAAAATTAAAGGAAGCCCCGACGTACTCGCAACAATACCTCCCGTTGTCCAACCCGTTCCTGTTATGACTCTAGCTCCACCAATTTTCTCATTTTGCGAAAAAGAAACGGAGTCTTTAGTTAGCTGAGTCAGATAAGGCAATAAATCTTCATCGGCATTACCTCCATCTTCTTTTGTGGCATATGTTGTTTCCATCGATTCTAGATAGATATGAATAAAATTCATCTTCTTTTCAGGTGAAATAACTTCAGATTCAACGTAGTATTTATCAAAGAAATCCGTCTTCTTAAATTGGTTAAAAACATATGAAAAAAAATGAATTTGACAAAGACCATATATACAACAAAGTAAAAGAATAAGTTTGGCTATGTTTATAGAAATCCAACTAAAAATGAGGCCAAAAATTAAACCAGGAAGTAAACATTTTTTCATCCATCCAAAAATAAATTGCGTATTGGTACCTTCCAAAGGAACTTTAATGTGGTATACAATTTGTTCAAAACTCGATAAACCAAAATAAGAATAGGCCCACTCACTTGAAATAGCTAATGTAAAGCCTAATGTCACAATAAATAAGCTCATGATCCATCCTTTCTAAAGACAAAAATAGGTCATATGACCTATTTGTTGCACTTATTCTTTAAAGTCTGACTTGGACGAAACTTTGGAAGTTTTGTAGCCGGAATCATCATTCTTTCTTTTGTGACAGGATTGATTCCCATTCTTGATTTACGATCAAAAATTTCAAACTTACCAAAAGCTGTGATATCTACATGACCATCACTTGCCAAAGCATCACTCATTTCATTAAAAATTAAGTCTACCGCAAATGCTGCGTCTTTTTTAGACAAATTTAAATTGATTGATAAAGCCTGTGTTAAAGACTCTTTATTTACATACTTTCCCATATTAAAATTCCTTCTTTAAATCTCTAATCATTAAATCTTGTGCACATTCACTTGGAAGTTTTCCATTGAATAAAATTTGGTAAACTTCTTCACAAATTGGCATATCAATACCATTTTCTTTCGCAACACGATGAACAATTTTTGCGGTACGAACGCCTTCTACTGTTTTTGTGTTGTTCTTAAAGAAGTTTTCAACCGAATTCTCTTTTCCAATTTGGTAACCCGCTTCAAAGTTACGAGAATGTACACTCGTACAAGTTACAATCAAGTCTCCAATTCCAGTTAGACCCATGAATGTTTTTTGTTGCCCACCAAAATGAACACCATAACGAATCATTTCCTGTAAACCACGCGTAATCAAGGCTGCACGCGTATTATCTTGATAGCCTAAACCAGATAAGATACCGGATGCGATAGCCATAACGTTTTTAATGGCTACACCAAGTTCAGAACCAATCTCATCATTTCCTGTATAAATACGTAGGTATTGATTTGAGAATAAGTTTTGAACGGTTACGGCATCCTCGTTGTTTAAACTGATCGCATCAATTGTAGTTAATAAACGAATGACAACTTCTTCTGCATGACTTGGACCAATTAAACTTACGACGGAACTTAATTTATCTTCATCAATACAGCGACGAATAACTTCAGACATTCTTTCATTTGTTTCTGGGTGGAATCCCTTAGAAACGTTGATGATAATTGTCTTTTTATCTAATATATCATTGATTTGGTGACAAATTGGATCAATTGCGATTGTTGGTACTGCCAACAATACAATATCGGCTCCTTTGACACATTGAATATCTGTTGTTGCCTTTAGTTCTGGATTTAATTCAACATCTCCAAAATACTTTGAGTTTTTATGATTTTCATTAATATCATTAACTTCAGCTTCTGCAACACCATACACTAAAACTTCTTGATGATTATCTTGTAATACTTGAGCTAAAGCTGTTCCCCAGCTTCCACTACCAATCACAACTGTACGCATATTTAACTCCTTACTATGAGCGTTTACGAGCCAAAATCTTAATTGGAGTTCCCGTAAAGCCAAATGCTTCTCTTAATTTATTTTCAATATAACGAGCATAACTAAAATGCAATAATTCTGGATCATTGACAAATAAGACAATTGTCGGTGGCTCAACCGCAACTTGGCTCGCATAATAAATCTTTAATTGTTTTCCCAAGTGAGGTTTTGCCGGATTCATCATCTGTGCATCCAAAATGACATCATTTAATACATTGGTTGGAATACGCAATGTACATGCATCATGCACTTTATCAATCAAAGGAATCAATTGATTCACTTTGCTTCCTGTAAGTGCAGAAGTAAACGCAATTGGTGCATAATTCAAATACAAGAATTGAGCACGAATTTCCTTTTCAATCTTTGACATGGTCTTCTCATCTTTTTCAACTGTATCCCACTTATTGTAGACAATGATAACACCTTTACCAGCATCATGTGCAAGACCAGCCACATGCTTATCTTGATCACGAATACCCTTTTCACCATCAATCAAGAATAACACGACATTACTACGATCAATTGCACTTAAAGCACGTAAGATCGAATATTTTTCAATATTCTCATAGATTTTACCTTTTTTACGAATACCTGCCGTATCAATGATCATATATTCTTTATCATCGACAAAGAATGGAGTATCAATCGCATCACGCGTAGTACCTTCTACATTGGATACTATAACACGATCTTCTTTTAAGATGGAATTAACCAAGCTTGATTTTCCAACATTAGGACGACCAATACAACAGAATGAAGTAATTCCTTCATATGGAGCGATATCTTTTTCTGGAAGTTTTTCCATCACGACATCCAACAAGTCGCCAAGTCCAATGCCATGTGCCCCACTAATCGCAATAGGATCTCCTAGACCTAACGCATAGAATTCATATACATTCATCTGCATTTCTGGATTATCCACTTTGTTGCAAGCTAAAATAACTGGCTTTTTACACTTTTGCAGCTTTCTTGCGATAATTGTATCATCTGTCATTACTCCTTCTTTGGCAGAAGTTAAGAAAATAATGACATCCGCTTCTTCAATCGCAATATCTACCTGCATATTGATTTCCTGGGCAAATGCCTGGTCCTCAATTTGAATACCACCCGTATCAATCAAGCGAAAAGTTTGTGTCAGCCATTCCACTTCACCATAAATTCTATCTCTTGTTACTCCGGGTGTATCATCTACAATGCTCTTTCTTTGTCCAATCAATCGATTGAATATCGTTGATTTTCCGACGTTTGGCCGACCTACGATGGCCACAGTACCTCGAATCATATTGTGGTCCCCTTTCTACATTATCCAACTATATCTAATACTTTTGAAACGACTTCATCAATTGTTAAATCGGAAGTATCAATTTCAATCGCATCCTCTGTTTTTACTAAAGGCGAAATTTCACGATGCATATCCTGATAGTCTCTTGCGACAATATCCTGATAGATTGTTTCATAATCAGCATCGATTCCCTTTGAAATATATTCATCATATCTTCTTTGGGCTCTAGCCTTACTCGATGCACTCATAAAGATCTTTACTTCCGCATCTGGCAAAACAACAGAACAAATGTCTCTACCATCTACAATAAAGCCTTTATTGGCACATACTTTTTGTTGAAGATTCACTAATTTTTTACGCACAATACCAAGCTGACTTGTTTTACTAGCCTGCATAGATACATTATTCATGCGAATTTCTTTAGATACATCTTCCCCATCTAAATATACATGGTTATCTTCATCAAAATGAATGTCAATTGTGTCCATCAAATCCGACATTGCCTTTTCATCTTGAATATTGACTCCATCTTTTAATGTTTTATACGCCACACAACGATACATAGCACCCGTATCTAAATGGCGCATATTTAACTTTTCTGCAACAATATCCGCAATCGTACTTTTACCGACCCCACTAGGGCCATCAATCGCAATATTTATTTTTTTCATGTCCATCCTCATTAAATATTTTTAAATGTCCATACTAAATAGCCAATGATTGCAACCAAAGCTAAGATCAATATAGCTAAAACGACATTCAATACGATTTCTGAACTCTTCTTTTCTTTATGGCTGCTAGCCTTTTCAAAATCAGAAGTTTTCATACGCATTTTTGCGCTAGGCATAGATTCAAGTTCATCACGCTTTTCTTTTTTGCGCTTTGACTTTTTCTTCTTATCCTTTTTAGGCTGTTCTTCCGTTTTATCAAAATCATCATGAGAAAGATACATCAAATCCAATTCATCATCCACTGGCTTTTTAACATCCTCTACATCCTGACTTGTAAGAACGATTTTTTCTTCTTTAGGCTCTTGACGGGTGATTGTCTGTCTTGGTTTTGAAATCTTCATTGTTGAACCTAAATCTTCATCATCTGTATCCATAGGAATCACATGTTGATTTCTCTTCATTGTATCACTGCTTGTTGTGTCTAACTGTTTTAAAATATTGATCTGTGTATCATCTGTGATACGGTTACCATTATCAATATTATATTGCTTCACTTCTCCAAGCAAATCTTCCATCACTGGAGATGTAGGCATTTCTTTTACAGTAGGCGAAACACGCACTGTATCATGTGGATACAATGGTTTGTTGGCATGGGAGCCACTATCTACACGCGATAATCTTTGTAGTTTCACTGGCTGCGCTTGAGCAGCAGTTGTTTCTTCATCTAAACGATCTCTAAGTTCTTGATACTTTTGTTTTCTTGAAAGTTGAGTCATAAGTACCTCCTAAACATTCCTTACCATTATACACTATCTCGCAAAAAAAGAAAAATAGGCGATTGCCTATTTTGCACGTCCTGAATATTTTCCGTCGTTTGTGTTAACAACGATCATTTCATCTTGGTTGATGAATAAAGGAACTTTAACTTCTAATCCAGTTTCTAATACAGCATTTTTACTAGCACTTGTAGCTGTATCACCCTTTACTGCCTGTTCGCATTCAACAACTTTCAATGTTGCCTTATCCGGTAAAATAACACCTAAGATTTCACCTTCATAGCTAGAAATATTTACGTTTGAATTTGGAACAATAAAGTTTCTTTCCCATTTTAAACGATCCATAGGAATTTCAACCTGGTCATATGTTTCATTATCCATAAATACCATAGCTTCATCTGTATCATATAAATACTGCATTTCTCTTTTTTCAATCTGAGCTGGTTCAACCTTTTCGCCACCACCCCAAGACAATTCAACATTACTTCCAGTACGAACATTACGAACTTTTGCCTTAACAACCATGGCACTACGAGCTGTTTTATTTTGTGATGCTTCTAAAACCGTATAGATTTCGCCATCCACTAAAATTGTAAGACCTGGTTTTAAATCATTTGAACTAATCATGTTTATTAACTCCTTTTAAATTGTATGTATAACCTAAATTATTTTATATCACGCAAAAAAATTGTCAAGAAAAAGAAAAAAAGCACCGAAGTGCTTTCTCTCATCGAAAGGATCGATAAAGTAATTTCTTATGTGTTTTAAGGAAGGATATATACACACAAGATGGATATTGAGTCGAAAGGTGAGCCATACTTTCTTTCTCTTACCATCTTTATAATACGCCTAATCGCAAAACTTGTAAACCCTTCCAGTTACTTTTCGTAAATTAAATCAAAATTTATCATTTCCTTGTGATCATTTGTACCCAAATTATAGTTTCGGTCTTTAATTAGATTTAATAAATCATCATCTAAATCAGGATTCTCACATGCCGCTAAGAATAAGCGAATTGCCTCCATCGCAAGAAGCTGGGCTTTATCGTATAAGTCGAAGAAACTTTCAGTTGAAACCAACGTATCATCACTTGGATGTACCCAACGAGTATGTAATAAATTCATCACATCATATGGATCATCTGGCTCATTCGGTACGATATATCCAGACAATGAATTGTAGGCTTTGGTGAAAGTCTCTAATGTTTGAAGTGCTTTTAGCTTATCTCCAGAAGCATCATAGAATAAGGATTCAATAAAGTGCCAATCCTTCAAGCTTTCCATAATTTGATGAGGCTTGATTTCAAAGCCTAGAATCTGACGGATTGCAGGCACATAGATACGTGCAATGGCACGAGCTTCTTCTTTAGATGCATCACTGATTTCATAGAATTTAAAATCTTCAATCGTACATTCTTTTTTCACCTTCAACATGATCGCGTCAATCAACGATTCAAAACGATGATGATACCACGCACTCTTGCCTTTGCAAGTTCCCGTGCGATAGAACACATATGGATGGCTTGTCGCATCCAATGCCCAGTGACATAAATGCCCACAAACATAAGTCATCATATCTTTTTTGATTTCTTCATCCGCTTCATTACGAATGGAAATTAAAGCTTTTTGATAAAATTCATTCACATGACCCGCATGAAACATACTTCCTGAAACACGTAAATCACTCTTTTTAAAGAAATCTTTTGGATTCATACCATGAAAAAATAAAAAGTCCGGTCCATTTGAACCAATTTCTAATAAGTGTAGTCTAGGTTCAAATAAATCATGCGTATTTTCATCCACCTTATCAAAGATTTCCTGCGCAAATAAAGTATGAGTAATAATATTAGGCATCTTTTTCTACCTCCTTGATCAAGCCATGATATACAACATATTCTGCATAAGTATCCATCTGACAATATGTTGAAATGGCTTCTTTTACTTCTTTTTTCTCTTTTTCGTCCTTCTCATCATATGTACGATACGCAAACACAGCATTTAAACCATTTTGGATATCCAAATCATGATAAGAAACATCTTTTGAGAATACAGGCAATATACTCTTCAAAGAATAATGACCACGCATTTTTGAATTGTAGTAGAGTCCTGCCTCAAATGGTTTTGATAAATCCACCATTCTTGAACAAATCGACTCTAATTCTTCCCTATATTCTTCAAATTGACTCGCTAATTGTTTCAATCTCAGCTTTTCAGCTCCCTCCATATTATAAACAAGAATCGTTCCCGTTTTAGGAAGGTCTTTGATCAATTGTTCAATAAAATGGCGACGGCAATCTTTGGATTCAAAGAAGTTATAATGAGTTAAATTTCCATCCGAAGTTTCTACATGAAGACTATATTGAAAACATAATACGTCAAAAGGCTTCATATTCATATAGGGCGGTACCGCAAAGGTATCCCATTCAAAATCCAAATACGAAATTGGATATTTGATTTGTTTCATCCATACCTGTAAAGCGGCACGATCCATAAATGGTTTTTGCGTTTTACTAGCCACATATTGCGCATATTGAAGGCGGAATCCTTCAATTTGATTCAATGGCAACTCATGAATATGACGAATACCACGATCATACGCATCCAACTTATGTTGATTGGTTGTAAAGAATAAAATCGAGTCGTCCGGTTCATTAGATTCATCAAAACATACAGAATAGTAGTTGCACCTTCTTAAGGCTGTACATTGTTTTGTGCGTACAGGCGTAACACTTGGTCGATTTAAAATTTCTTTTGTTCTTTCAATCCAACCATCCAAATCCACATCCACTTCATCCATACATTCGGCAATTGTTTTAGACAAGTGGTTACGCTTATTGAATAGTTTGTCGCTGATACATAACAGTTCATTTAAATCCAACGCATCCTGACGAACATATTCTTTATTTAAATAGACAATGCGATTTTCGACAATGTCAACGCCACAATGCGAAAGAATCATTTGATTGACCTTCATGATCAATGCTTCATTTTCTTTGGGATACGCACTCAAATGTGGATACACGGCCATATATCCATTCTCTAATTTTTTTAGATATGGAATCTTTGTTCGACACTCCTTATATTCAAAGCGTGCAAAACATACAACTTCGTTTTCTTCTAATAATTTTAAAGATTGTTCATTTGAATCCATGGAATGACCTAAGCCACACTCATTCGCATTTAAATAATTTCTCCATAGATCGGAAAATGGACAATCCATTTTATAAAAACTTTCCTGGTGAAGTGAATTGTGGGCGCTGTTCCAACAAAAACAGTCACATTTCATTTCACGCATTAAATCTGATACATGTAACATAAAAATTTCACCATATCTATTGTACTTCAATTTTTAATTCTTTTCATCCCTATACGCATTTAATATTTTTTGAACACGAGACAAATAAGCAATTTTTACATCTTCAGGATTTAAAAGCTCCATTTGATCACTCATAGAAAATAAGGACTGATACAAGTTTGACATGTCGTCTGTATAGAACTCAAAGTCTGTGTACGCTTCTTGTTTATTGATAGCTTGTAGTTTATTGCCCCAATATTTTTCTTTAAATAAACGAAGCCCATTATTTTCATGGTAAACTCTCACTGACACAAGTTTTAAATCTAAAGGAATCAAAGAATGTTCCCCGATGTAGTTGCTTAAATGAAAGTGATTGTCCCGAATAAAGTGTCTCGATGAAATTTCACATGAAAACATACGTTGCGAACTAAAACGGTACATGCGATAGTCTTTTCTTAATAAAGAAAAACCAATTAAATAATACGACTTATGGTAGTGAATGATTTCATAGGGTTCAACCTCAAATTGTTTAGGGGCTTCATCCTGTAAAGACTGGTACGACAAAAGAACGCAAAGACCATGGTTCATGGCTTGTTGCGTCTTATCAATCATGCGGGAGATCTTTTCGTCTAATTCCATAGAATTGGACATATAGTGTAAGGAATCATTGGATGAAATCTTGCTTGTCGAAATAATCTTATCCATCGCATCACAATATAGTGGAAGGGGTTTAAAGTCTTTTTGTGTACGCATAAACTTATAGGATTGCACCAAAGCATCCTTTTGTTCGTCACTAAAAATAGTGACAGGAAGATCGTATTCATCATTTAAGATGTATCCTCCATAACGTCCCTTTACTTCTTCTACATTATATCCAGCTAGTACAAGCTCTTTTTTAAATTCACGAATGTTACGTGGATTGACTTCAAGTTCTGTCGCAAGCTGTGTTGTGTTCATTTTCCCTCTTGCCTTTAATAGTTGTAACATGCGAATGCATAAGTTTGTTCGATTCATTTTTATCTCCTTTTAGTGCGTGCTGCAAAATCTTTGGGGATAGTAGCCAAAGCCTTTTTTTGGTTCAAAATGTTTAGGAACAATACCACGAAATACAAGTGGACGTATCATTTGACCAATCCCTCTTTCAAGTGCAAAGCCTAAAGCTTCTTGTTTCTGAATGGCTCCGGCATCAATTAAAATATTTACAATTTCTTCATTTCCAATGCTGATGGCATGCATCAAAATAGGATATCCATTAAATACCCAGCTTGGACTTGCTCCAAGTTCTAGGCAGTTTTCAACTCCTTGTACATCTTCTTTCCATACAGCATCTAATAAATCCATAGCTAATCTTTTTTCTGCGTTCATATTGTACCCTTCTTTCTATACTCAAAGGATACATCTTATATAGACATCATTTATGTCAAATTAATCGGATACTTCTTTCACTTTTTGAAGCCTAGTTAACACATCTTCGCTTACCAGCTGATAGATGCATGAACAAATTGGAATAAAAATGATGATTCCAATAATACCTGCTACATTGGCTCCAATGGTGATGGCCACAATGATATACATAGGTGGAAAGCCTACAGACTTACCTACAACATGTGGATAGATAAAGTTTCCTTCAACTTGTTGAATACAAATAAACATAATAATGAATGTAAATCCTTGTACAGGAGATGTTATCGCAATAAAGAAAGTACATAATAGAGCGGCAACCAAGGCGCCAAACATTGGCACAAGTGCTCCAATACCTACGATTAGACCTATTAAAAATGCATATGGAATCTTCATGATCAAAGATCCTGCAGTAACTAAACTGGCTAAAATCAAGCATTCCAAACAGGTTCCGCCTACATAACTTGTAAAAATACGAATGATCAGCTTTAATATGTGGCGTGTTTTTTCATAATCCTTTTCTGGAAGATAGGCCTTTAATAAAGATTTTGTTTCACGAACCACTTGTTTTTTATTAAACAACAATAGAAACGAAAATACGATTGCGATAAAGGCTTGCGCAAACCAAGAAAATGTAGTGGATAAAATCATAAAAATGGAACCAAATATATCATTAGCTCCTCCAGATACAAGCCAGGAACTGATTTTTTTACTCACATTATCAATCGCAAATGTACTAAAGGCATTGATATCTAAGTGTTGTAAAAAGTTGTGCACTACATCTACATGTTTTGTGATGTCTAAAAGCCATATATAGAATTCATAGATCATCTGTGGGAAGTTTGACATCAACAATTGAATCGAAAACAGAATCTTAGGTATGACAATACCGACAAAGGCGGCAAATACGGCAAGCACAATGAAGATGGCTAAAATGTTGGATAGGACTCTTTTAATTTTTGTATCTTTAATATCAAACCATTTGATTAAATAACGCATGAGATTGTTCGATATAATATTAAACACAAAGGCAAGCCCTGCACCAAATAAAAATGGCAGACACATTGCTCCAATCCATGCCAAAAAATCAACGATTTTTTCAAAATAATAGATAACCATACCAATTAATAAGGTAAAAATAATGAGTCTTTGGTACATTTTTTCTTTTTCATGTAGGTCCATCAAAACCACCTCAAATCGAATTTATTATACTATCTTTTACATTGAAAATCATTTTTTTAAATTTTTTATTTACATCTTTTTTTCATAGGTGTAAAATTCACGAGTTAAAAGAAAAAAGTAGAGGTGAAACAAATGAGTACAAAGTACATTTTCGTAACAGGAGGTGTTGTTTCTGGCCTGGGTAAAGGTATCAGTGCAGCAAGTCTTGGCCGCCTTTTAAAGTCCCGTGGCTACAAGGTAACAAGTCAAAAGCTCGATCCCTATATCAATGTGGATCCCGGAACAATGTCTCCTTTCCAACATGGTGAAGTATATGTCACAGATGATGGATTAGAAGCCGACCTGGATCTAGGTCATTATGAGCGTTTTATTGATGAAAACCTCCATACGTATTCCAACCTTACCACTGGACGTGTCTATTGGAATGTCATTAATAAGGAGCGTGATGGAAAATATCTTGGTGAAACCGTTCAAGTTATTCCTCATATTACCAATGAAATCAAGAGTTTCGTAATTCGTGCAGGAGAACATGCAGCTGCCGATGTCGTAATTACCGAGATTGGTGGTACGACTGGCGATATTGAAAGCTTACCATTTCTAGAATCCATTCGTCAGGTTGCCTTAGAGGTTGGTCGTAAAAACTGTCTGTTCATCCATGTCACTTACATCCCTTATATTTCGGGTTCACAAGAATATAAATCAAAACCAACTCAACATTCCGTAAAAGAATTACAATCTTATGGTATCAATCCAGATATCATTGTAGCACGTTGTGATGAAACGATTCCTCAGTCTGTATTAGACAAAATTTCATTATTCTGTAATGTTGAAAAACGTTGTGTCATCCAAAACAAGACACTTCCTTCTCTATATGAAGTGCCATTTATGTTAGAAGAACAAAATCTTGCAGATATTGTCTGTGAAAAGACAGGCCTTGAAATACGTAAGCCAGATTTAAGTGAATGGCAACAAGTTGTCGATAACATTAAGGCAAGCACCAAACCTGTAAATATTGCCTTAGTTGGTAAATACGTTGCCTTACACGATGCCTATTTATCTGTCAGTGAAGCCTTGTATCATGGTGGTTTTGAAAATCATGCCAAAGTCAATATTCAATGGATTGATTCGGAAGGCTTAGAAAATGCCAACTTAGATGAAGTTTTTAAAGATACAGATGGAATCATCTTACCAGGTGGTTTTGGCGATCGTGGTATTGAAGGTATGATCAGTGTAGCCACTTACGCAAGACAAAAACAAATTCCTTATTTAGGTATCTGTTTAGGTATGCAGATTGCAGCCATTGCCTTTGCCCGCAGTGCATTAGGTTTAAAAGATGCCAACTCTTTTGAATTTGATCCACAAAGTAAACATACAATCATTGATTTCATGGAAGATCAAAGTAATGATATTCGTAAAGGCGGAACCATGCGTTTAGGATCTTATCCATGTTCATTAAGAGCCGATACAAATATTTGGTCTTGCTACAAAAAAGATATGATTGATGAAAGACATCGTCATCGTTACGAATTCAACAATGAATATCGTTCTGAATTTGAACGTAACGATATGATGATTGTCGGAACAAGTCCGGATAAACAATTGGTTGAAGCAATTGAGTATAAGAATCACCCATTCTACATTGGTGTACAATATCATCCTGAATTTAAATCTAGACCCAACCGTCCACACCCATTATTTGTGGGTTTAGTTAAGGCTAGTCTAGAAAACAAAGAAAGTCACAAATAGTGACTTTTCTTTTTTATATATACTTTTCAATTTCATCCACAGACACATTCAATATGGAAGCTACAGACTTTATATCCATTGTACTCGAAAGGCGAAGTATCATATTCTTGATCTGTTTTTCTGCAGCATCCGCTCTTTTTGTTTCAAGTTCAGTTTGTTTAGTTGCATCTTCTACTTGTTTATTGGCTCTTTCTACTTTTTTATCAGCTTCTTGTTTTAATTTATTCACTTCTTGTTTTAATTTACTCGCTTCTAGCATTGCCTTTCTTGCTTCTTCTTTTGCTTTTTGAGCCTCTTCAAGTTCAAGTTGTCGTTCCATTCGTTCTTCATTTTCATGTAGTTTTCTAAAATCTTCTATTATTTTCTTCCAACTCTTGAGAATCATGAAGTCTAGCCAAATAATAACTAAAGCGAATTGGCAAATTATCTTTTGTTTGTCTTAACTGCATTTCTAAATCTACCATTGTCCGATCATCAAATTCAACTAATAAATCTAAGCGTGGACTTTTCATTTTACTATAGTCTTTTACCATTTCTGAATTCTTTACAACAACATAATTTACCTTCCTTTCTAAAAATACCGTGAGTAATGATTTTAAGGCATCATTAGCCTCCTTACAATCTTCGCCAAAAACATATTTAAAGGCGAAATCATTTAATAAATTAGCGCTTCTCATAAGCACCTCTTTTCTAGTAGGCATTTAACTGTTCATCTAGATATTTGAGTATGGTTTTGTATATTTCTTTGTAGTTTGACAAATTTTTGTAACAATGATTCGTTAGATAAATCTTTGGATACATTTAGTATCAACGTATAAATGAACTATCATAGACCAAGAAACAATTTCACCTTCATTTTTTAACAACAAAGAAGGATTTAATTATATGCATTAGAAACTAAATGACAGGTTGCCTACATACTCTTATACGAAAAAAAATGAAGTTTATTTGAAAAAAAGAAAATTTTCTCAAAACATTTGTGAAAATAATGATATTATATACGCGACAGGAGGATACTAGAAAAATGAAAATTGTCGATGAATATTTTGGATGTGACGTATTCAGTACATCTGCTATGCAAAGATACTTGCCTCATGCCGTCTACAAACAAATGATGGATGTGATGGAAAAAGGAAAGGAACTTCCTAAAGAGATTGCAGATGTAGTCGCAAATGCCATGAAAGACTGGGCTATGGATAAGGGTGCAACTCACTATACGCACTGGTTCCAACCAATGACAGGTATTACGGCTGAAAAGCATGATGCGTTTATCAATCCAACAGGGCCAACATCTGTTATTTCAGATTTTAGAGGAAAAGAATTAATCAAAGGTGAACCCGATGCCTCAAGTTTTCCAAGTGGAGGATTGCGTGCCACTTTCGAAGCCAGAGGATATACCGCATGGGATCCAACTTCTCTAGCTTTTGTCAAAGAAAAGACTTTATATATTCCAACCTTATTCTGCTCTTACGATGGTAGTGCTTTGGATAAGAAAACACCATTATTGAGAAGTAATGATGCCTTAAACAAAGCAGCTGTTCGTTTATTGAACATTATGGGTTACAACATTCATAAAATCAAAACAACGGTAGGTCCAGAACAAGAATATTTCTTGATTGATGAAGAAATGTTCAAAGAACGTCTAGACTTATTAGTAACAGGAAGAACATTATTTGGTGCGGCTCCCGTAAAAGGTCAAGAATTAGATGATCACTACTTTGGTAGTTTGTCTGAACGAGTAAAAGCTTATATGGAAGAAGTCGATGAAGAACTTTGGAAATTAGGTGTTTATGCCAAGACCGAACACAAAGAAGTAGCTCCATGTCAGTTTGAATTGGCGCCTGTATTTACATCAACAAATATTGCGAATGACCAAAACCAATTGACTATGGAAGTTCTACAAAAAGTAGCTTCTCATCATGGATTGGTATGTTTACTACATGAAAAACCATTTGATGGTGTCAATGGTAGTGGTAAACACAACAACTGGTCTTTCTGTACAGAAGAAGGAGAAAATATTTTAGAACCTGGTGATTCTCCAAAAGACAATATTCGTTTCTTAACCGTTCTAGCTGCCATCATCAAAGGTGTAGACGAATACCAGGATTTATTAAGAATCTCTGTTGCCAGTGCCGGAAATGACCACCGTTTAGGTGCAGATGAAGCTCCACCAGCTATTATCTCCATCTATTTAGGTGAAGAACTAACTGCCATTCTTGAAGCCATTGAAGCTGGAAATGAATATGTAGATACAATCGATCGTAAATTGGAGCTTGGTGTTTCTACCCTTCCTCCAATCGCAAAAGATTCTACAGACCGTAACCGTACTTCTCCATTCGCATTTACTGGTAATAAATTCGAATTCAGAATGCTTGGATCCAACCTAAACATTTCTTGTCCAAACACTATTTTAAATACAATCGTAGCCGAAGAATTAACACAGTTTGCGGATGAATTGGAATGTGTTAAACAAGAAGATATGACAAAAGCCTTGATTGCGTTAATTCAAAAGACATTAAAGAATCATAAACGTATCATTTTCTCTGGAAATGGATATTCCGATGAATGGAAAAAGGAAGCACAAAAACGTGGTTTATTAGAGCTTAAGACAACAGCGGATGCACTTCCTCACTATACAGATCCAAAGAATCTACAATTATTTGAAAAACACAATGTATATTCTGCTAGTGAATTGCATGCTCGTGAAAGTATCCTACTCACAAATTACTACCAAGTGGTTCAAATTGAAGCTAAAACAATGGCTTATATGTTAAGAAAACAAATCTTACCAGCTATCTTTAGTTATGAAGCTAAATTGGCTCAAATCATTCAAACAAAAAAATCAAGTGGCATTGAGGCTCCATTAGAAGTTAAAATCTTAAAAAACATCAATACACCTCTAGAATTAGTATCCAATCACTTAGATACATTAGAATCTTTGATCATCAAAGAAACCACAACAGAAAAACAAGCGGCTCGTTTTGCGGCCGATGAATTACTTCCATTAATGGAAACAATTCGTCAATTGACGGATGTGATTGAAACCAATGTTTCTAAAGAAGACTGGCCTTTACCAGACTATAACGACATTTTATTTAAATCTATGTTGTAGGGAATCCAAGGATTCCCTCTTTTTTTTACATTTATTTTCTGAAACCACTTGCATATTTCTCTTTCAAGGTTCATAATCACTTAAAAAGGAGTTTTAATTATGAGTAAATTAGTCGTACACGCAAAAATAATGATTGATGGTGTGAGTGATACACCAAAGAAAGATCAATTGATTTCAATTGAAGATGGAAAAATTGTTTCCATTGAAGAATATCATGAAACAAATGAAGAAGTCATTCATGCCAATGTCGTTACCCCTGGCTTTTTTAACTGCCACGTTCACATTATGGAACCGGTCGGTTTTGGGACCGATAAAAAGTTTAGTTTGATGGAGAAAGCATTCTATACGCAAAAACACTGTGAAGACTATCTTCATTCAGGAGTAACTTTTATCCGTGTTTTAGGTACTGCCAACGATTACGATATGCAGATTCGTGACTGCATCGATTCTGGACTCATTCAAGGACCACATATGTTGTGTGCTGGAAGATGCATTTGTATGACAGGCGGTCATGGTTGGCAAGATGGAATCGAAGCCGATGGCAAGGATGAATGTCGAAAAGCAGCTCGTACCCTTCTTAAAGAAGGTGTCGATATAATTAAAATCATGGCTACAGGTGGAGTTATGACCAAAGGGGTTGAGCCAGGAAGTGCTCAATTAACACAAGAAGAAATGGCTGTCATTATTGAAGAAGCACATAAAGCTGGAAGAAAAACAGCTACCCATGCCCAAGGAACACAAGGCATCAAAAATGCTCTATATGCAGGAATTGATTCAATTGAACACGGTATCTTCTTAGACCAAGAATGCTTAGATTTTATGAAAGAACACGGTACTTATTTAGTTCCTACTTTAGTTGCTCCTCAATGTATTGTAGAAAATGGTATTGAAGCAGGTATTGCTGACTACATGGTTAAAAAAGCAATCTATGTAAAGGATGCACACGTCAAAAGTTTTAAAGCGGCCTATGCCCAAGGATTAAAGATTGCCCTAGGTACAGATGGTGGTACCCCATTCAACTACCACAACAACACCGCTTATGAAATGGAATTAATGGAAAAATACGGTGTAGATCGTATGGATATTTTAAAAATTGCGACACACAATTCAGCCGATTGTTTAGGTGTATTAGACGATTATGGTACGCTTGAAGTCGGTAAACATGCCGATCTAGTTTGTCTTGAAGAAAATCCATTGGATGATATTTCAAATGTTCGTAAAATTGATAAGGTCATTAAGGATGGAGTTATTGTACAATGACAAAACTCTATATTCATGCACAAACATTAATTGATGGCATAAGTGATGTTCCAAAACAGGATCAGTTAATCACAATTGAAGATGACAAAATCATTCAAATTGAAGAGTATCATGAAGTGAATGAAGACGTAATTCATGAAAAAGTTGTTACACCAGTATTCTTTAATTGTCACGTCCATATTATGTATCCGGTTGGTTTTGACGCAAACAAAGAATTTACCTTGATGGAAAAAGCTTTCTATGCCCAAAAACACTGCAAAGAATATCTAGAATCCGGCGTTACTTTTATTCGTGTTGTGGGTACGGAAGAAAACTATGACCTTCAAATTAAAGAAGCCATTGAAAATCATGTGATTGAAGGACCTCATATGTATTGTGCAGGTAAAGTCATTTGTATGACAGGCGGTCATGGATGGCAAGAAGGCATTGAAGCCGATGGAAAAGATGCATGTTTAAAAGCCGTTCGTACTCAGCTTAGAAGTGGCGTAGACTTAATTAAAATAATGGCGACAGGTGGTGTTATGACCGAAGGGGTTGAACCTGGCAATGCTCAGTTTACTGTAGATGAAATGAAGGTCATGATTGAAGAAGCCCATAAAGCAGGAAGAAAAACGGCTACGCATGCCCAAGGCTTACAAGGTATTAAAAACGCCTTATATGCAGGTATTGACTCTATAGAACATGGTTGTTTTTTAGATGATGAATGTCTTGAACGTATGAAAGAACAAAACACATTCTTAGTTCCTACCCTTTGTGCTCCCCAATGCATTATTGATAAGGGTGTAGAAAACGGGGTAGCTAAGTATGCCGTAGACAAGACGTTAAAAGTCAAGGATGCCCATGTTGAAAGTGTTAAGAAAGCTTATGAAAAAGGTATTCAGATTGCCTTAGGCACAGATGCAGGAACGCCATTTAATTATCATTCAAATACAGCTTATGAAATGGAGCTTTTGGCTCGACTTGATATTTCAAACATGGATATCTTAAAGATGGCCACGATCAATTCCGCAAGATGTGTTGGAGTTGAAAAGGACTATGGTTCGATTGAAGTTGGTAAACAGGCTGATTTAGTTTGTTTAAATGAAAATCCATTAGAGAACATTTCAAACGTAAGAAAAATTAATAGAGTCATTCAATCTGGTAAGATTGTGGTAGACAACAATTAAAACTATTAGAAAAAGGTAGAAATCTAGTTTTAAGATTTCTACCTTTTCATTTTGACGGATAACGCTGCAATGTCATGCCTGTTAAATATGGCATCGGCATTTTATATATAGCTTTTTTGAATAATTCTTTTGTTTTCGGATCAAATTGTTCTAATTTTGGAAAAAATGTAATCAAATGTTCAGTCATACGACATGATTCAATACATTCAAGAATGCGTTCCATTTTTAGAAAATCAAATACATCTTCACTCTTTTTAAAATGATCAAATAATGCATGAACATCTGGATCCGTATCATCATACCCATTATAGAAAATAGACAGATAGCTTTCTGGTTTTAAAAACACAGGGGCCATCAATTCATAATCTAGACGCGTATTTGCGATCACATCCATATGTGGAATTGAATCATAATACAATATAGCTTCTCCATAAGTATCATCTGGCATCAAATAATCAAATGTATAGTATGTCCAGAAATTAAATAATGGATTGGTTTCCAAATTTCTAAGATCCAAGCCATACTTTTGTGCTTGCCTTTGAACAACCATGGGATCAATAGCTCCACAACTGCGAATAAATCCAATTAAACAAAGTAAAGGTTCATCTTGTTTTTCTTTTAGATCAAAATCCACAAGTTTTAAAGCTTCTACAACACTTTCCTTCAGCTCGTCTGGAATTTCATCCTCAAATAATAAATATTTTCGATAAAGCGCCACCTTTTCAAATGGCATACTATGAATATCTACTTCTTTATAATTGTTTTCAACGATTCGTTTTAAAAGTTTTAGTTCTTTTACTGTACAAACATCTACAATATTTTCTGGTGTATATTGTTGAATAATTAGCTCGACCATTTGTTTACGAGTAATTTTTTCATAAAACACATCATCCGGAAAACATATACGAAAAAATTGACTGTACACAGATTCTTTTGGATAATGATTGATTTCTTGTATTAATGAGCTCATAATTCTCCTTTTAATTCATATTTTTTGGCAACAACGAGTAAATTTTTTGTCCGTAACTATAATCTTCAAATGCCTTTGAAACAAGTTCTTGGCTAAGCTGCATATCGGCCGTTGAAATAAAACCATCATAGATGATCATCCCATTAAATGGCATAATAGCAGTTTGAATCAACATAGGTGTTTTTTCGGCCGGAATAAATTTATCTAAGTTTTCATTTAAACCCTTGACCATATAGTTGATGCCTTCATCATTTAATACCGTATAGTTCTTTTCATAGACAGCCAACAAAAAGTTTTTGCGCATGCCATATTTAAAATCTTTTATAATATTCAAATTACGATATGTTAGATTCAAAGGATTCTTTTGAACATAGCCATCAATAAAACGATCTTTTTCTTTCCAGAACACCTCGATTAGATTGACCAATTCATCGGGTTCAATATAATTATTGGGATCAATTTTCTTATTTGGGATAATTTGTTCCAAAGCATTCACATAATCTAAGACGCTAAAATATAACTTATAGAATAGGCGTGTATCTTTTTGATCTAAATAAGCATACGTTTGTTTCTCATTTAGAGCACGAAGCTTATCATTAAAAGATACGTGCTCATGTGCTTCTTTATAGCCTTTCATACTAAGTCCATAATAATTTGGCAATGAAATTTGTACAACAGCTTTGCGATAGCGCTTTGTCAAAGAATCGGAGAATCCATTAAAGAATGGAATTAAATCGATCTTTTCTTCATTCACAGTACCACGAAGCAAATTGTTGAACAATTCATCTTTAAACTTTGTGATGTCCTGCACTTCTTTTTTAACAGCTGTAAAGAATTTTTTAATATCTGGATTTGTCGCATCAAAACCATGATAAAAAATAGAAATGTAGCTGTCTCGATCTAAGAATTTTGGTTCGAATCTTTCGCGTTCAACACGACAATTGCGAATGTTATACAATAGATCTTTATAATCCCAATATACATATTCATTGGCTAAACTATGATCAATCAATTCATAGTCTTCTTTTAAATACGCCCAGAAATTGAAGAGTTCACTTTCAATAATAGTTTTATAATCATAGGCACATGCACTACATACAGCTTGAATCAAAGATGGTTCAATGATGCCAAAGGCACGTATAATTCCAAGAATGACTAGGCTTGGTTCATCTTTTTCTGCCTTATGATCTAAATCAATATCTTTAACCGCTAATTTGACATTCTTTTTGAATTCTTCAGGTAATTCTTTATCAAAATATAAAAACTTAGAGCTTAATGCATGTTTTTCAAAACGATAACGATCGTCTTCTAAGTCTTGGTTACGTAATAATCTTCTTAATGCCTTTAATTCCCATGTTGTGCAAATAGAAACTAAATACTCAGGGGTATAGGTTTCAATCATGCGCTCTAACATTTCTTTTCTTGTCATGGAATCATAGTCCCAATAATCGTTTTGACATGTTCTTTTATAACAATCAAAAACCTTTTCTTTACTATAACGATTTGCGTGTTCCAATAAGCGCACCAAAAAAACTCCTCCTTTATATATCTTCAAAGGGATTCATCGCACCCTTTTTTCAATCCAATGAGAAGCCAAAGCGAATGCTTCGGCAATATGTTTATTTCTCCTTAAGATTGTTATAATTATTATAGTATGATATCGAAAAAATTTGAACCTATGTGTTAGAATTATACCTAAGAGGAAGAAGTATGCGAATCATAGAATTTTTTAAACGATTATTTCATCGTGAAAAACCAATTGAGATCAAACAAAAGAAATATTTAAATCCACCAAAAAAGATGAAACAAACGTATGTCGCAAAATCTACCAATTATTTGGATGAACAATACGAATTATTTCAAACCATTCAGCCTGGATATCTTGTCTTTTGTCGTATGCCAGTGTGCGAAGACAATTTAGTGGATATCAATCACCCCCATCGTATACGTCCCTTTTTGATTATCAAAAAGGACAAAGACTATTTGTATGGGTATGCGGGAAGCACAAAGAAAAAGAATCCAAAGATTCAATATACTTTAAAAGATGGACATAAAGATAAGAAAACAGGTGCTTTTAGCGATTCCTATCTATATTTAAACGATGTGTATCGAATTCCCATCCAGAATATCAAAGGAATTTTAAAACAAGTCTCAAGCAAAGATTTGATTCAAATCCAAAGAAAGATTCAATTATTGAAAAATAGTGATGTACATCATATTGATTTGTTTGAAAACATTGAATTTACATTTGAAATAGGAGATATAGTGGAATATAATACTTCCCTTTACTTTTTATCAAAAATTCAAGGCGATAAAATATATGGATATGTGTGTTCAAATACAAATGGTGATATCGAATTAAAAGGTTTAAATCTATTCATCAATACAGATATAGAAAGAAAAATCGAGCCGAATCCACATAGTTTAAAATATATTTTTAACACGAATGTGAATCGTTATGTGAATAAACAATTAAAGAAAGAAAACAAAGAAGTGTTGAAACTAAAAGAAGATGTTTACGTTTCTAGAAATGTACAATACTACAATTATTATCCACTAGGAACCATATTAAGGGATATCAACACAGATGAAGAAATTGTATATTTATTTAATTATCGCAAACGCCCCTATTGTGCAAAGCTAGAAGAAATGTATAATGATGATTATTCAATTTGGCAATATTCTCCAAAATATTATTGTGTAGAAGATGAATTGACACTACTAGGCATAAAAGATATGTTGGAGGGATTTTTAAGTGATAAATCCAAGAAGAAAGAGGTCAATAAGCCATTTATTCCTATTTTAGAGATGGAGTACAAGAAATTAAAGAAAGAAATAAAGAAGGTTTAGATAGTATGGCATTCACAATCGAAAGTGCAAAACAAGTTCTAGATGATTATTATGATTTGGTGCATCCCCAATACGAAGATGATATCCAATTTATAAATGCCCTAGAATTTTTAATTCAAGAAACAAACAATCCAGAATATATGGTGGAACTGGGTGGCTGGTATTATGGACAAAAACAGTTTGATCTTGCGGAAGACTATTATTTAATGGCCGCTAAATTAAACTATGTAGATGCCTATGAATGTTTAGGCTACATTTACTATTATGGACGCGTGGGACAACCCGATTATGAGAAGGCCTTTCACTACTATAAACTCGCAAGTGATCAAGGTAATCTAGTAGCTGCCTATAAATTGGCGGATATGTATAAGAATGGGTATTATGTACAAAAAGATTATCCAAAGTATGTACAAATCATTAAGAGTTTATATCCTTTACTTCAAGGAGCAACGAATACGTTTGATCCTGTTCCTGAAATCTATTCTAGGCTTGCCAAAATCTACGTTGAAGAAGGCAACGATGATCAAGCCATTCAATTATTATTGATTGCGAAAGAATTTCAGTCACAAAGATTGATCTATTCGGATTTCTTTGGTGATCTAACAATCATTAAACATATCGTATTCGACTTATATTCTTTGATTCAATTTGATTCAGACTATATGGATCTATTTGACTTATATTATGTTCTACAAAAGCCTTGTAAGGTAGCCATAGAAATTCTTGGTGAAGATCATATTATTGAAGCCAAATATGAGGATGATTTATTCTATATATCGATGGATGATAAAAACTATGAAGATGTCGATCAATTCTTTCAAAATGCCATGATCCATGATGAGCCATTATATAGTCAATATGTAAATGTGAACTATCTAGAAATGTTAGACTAAAAAAAGTGGTAATTACTCAGACAAAATGAGTTTTACCGTAAGCGCCAAATAAAATGATGTAGTTAAATAAATGAAAAAGAATCAGTTTATCATTGCTAAAATGGTATGCTGATTCTTTTATTTACAATTCTTTTGTATGAACTCACTCCATGGTAGAAACTCGTCTATTATTTCTAGATTTTTGATTAGATCTTGGCTTGGAAGATATGTAAATATTGTTGTCAAATATTTATATGGATCCA
>OLOJ01000448.1_pt1 | contig 42142 bp, 32 predicted proteins | sample 1672251 | NCBI WGS metagenome assembly OLOJ01 (sample SAMEA3136664, study PRJEB25190) | human gut metagenome | biome: human gut; feature: human-associated habitat; material: faeces | place: Austria | collected 2013 | reverse complement strand
AATTGCATGCAGCAGGGGCTCTCAATGTTGCTATGTCCTGCTCATATCGTCTCGTGCCCGCGTGCCCAACCTGCCGTGGAGCTGCTCCGCCTGTTAAACGCTACGAGCATTTAACAGGTTGGGCATTTAGCGGAGGAAAGCATCCGACAGGTTTTCGTTCGGTCGCATGCTGTTCTTTGTTGAAGCGGCCGACATGCTCGTTGAACGTTATGAGTGCATGGCGACTTCTAAAACCCTTGCGGTATCGCAAGGGTTTTTGTATTGTGGTGGCATTCATATCGGGCGATTTAAAGGGGAGGTCCATGCTTTCTGTTTCGGAATGCGCGCAAATTTTGGGAGTGTCGACCGCTCGGGTTCGGCAGCTCATTGCCAGCGGCTCGCTTGAAGCTACAAAGGTTGGGCGCTCGTGGGTTTTGCCAGAGGCCGCGGTTTACGATCGCTTACTGAAGAATCCGTCGTCAGGAAGGCCCTCGTCCTCGTCGGACGATCTGCATTCCGAGCGTATGGCATCTTCCGCAGAAAGCCGTTGCGACCTGCCGCAGCTCTTCGAAGAATGCAAGAAGGCCTTTTCCTTCTGCGTTCCGCTTGATGTTCTTCAGTCGGCCAAAACGCAAGAAGAGGCCGATTTCTATATAGAGCTATCCGATTTCTTTTTGCGTCAAAAACAGCGTGAGCTCGTGAAGCGTGGTGCATTCTAAATGGCGAGCCAGCCTACGCTCGTTGTGTTTGCCGGCGTGAACGGCGCAGGGAAATCGACGTTTTACCAATCGGGGCTTTGGCGCGAATGCGACGTCGATTCGCGCATGCCCCGCATCAACCCTGATGAAATAATTGTCGCCGCGGGAAAGGACTGGTCGTCGCCGACTGACCAGCTTTGGGCGGGCAAGCAGGCAGTTGGTCAGGTTCGAGATAATTTCGTCCATATGAAATCATTCAACCAGGAAACGACGCTTGCGGGAAAATCGGCGGTGGCGCGCATCCGGAAGGCGTATTCGCTGGGGTATAGGGTTCGGCTCTTTTATATCGGCGTGGATTCTCCTGAAGTCGCTTTGGCTAGAATTCGCCATCGCGTGCAAGTTGGAGGCCATGATATTCGTTCTGAGGATGTTGAGCGGCGTTTCTCTGCGAGCATTTCCGCCCTGGGTGAGGTTTTGTCGTACACGCACGAGGCGGTGGTTCTCGACAATACCGACGGCTTTGTTCATTTGGCTGCATGGAAGAATGGGACGCTCTGTTGGTGGTCTTCCGAAAAAGCGAAGGCCCATCCGTGGTTCGCGCGGGCTATTCAGCGCGAGAATTGGAGGGAGTGAGCCTTCGGTTGAGGTTGAACCTGTTAAATGCTCGTAGCGTTTAACAGGTTTTTCATCGGGAGTGCCCCGTTTGCCGCAATTGCCCACCTGTTAAACGCTACGAGCATTTAACAGCGAGCATTTAACAGGAGTGGCAGGCAAGGGGAACGAACGATTTCAGCCGCTCTTCAGCGTTGACGGTTTTTCGTAGCGAAGCGTTAACACTTTCGGCTTGCGCGCGACGCGTCGGTTATCATGGCAGTTTGTACTGATATATGCGGCGTATGCCGCATAGGCCGACTCTTAAAGGAGCCCAATGGAATCGTTCGAAATCGTTCTGCTGCTGCTTGGATGCGTTCTTGTCTCAAGCATTTTCGACCAGGTATTTTCCCGCTTGGCCATGCCGCTTGTGCAAATCGCCCTTGGCGCGGTAGTCGGCTTCTTGATCGCCGAAGACCCCTCGGCGGTTATTTCCGATCCTGAGCTCTTCCTGCTCATCTTCATCGCGCCGCTGCTCTTTGATGAATCGCGTCATGCCGACAAGGGCGCGCTTTGGAAAAACAAGGGACACATCATCTCGCTCGCTATTGGCCTGGTGTTCATTACGGCGCTCGTGGTTGGCTTCGTGCTGAACCTTATCGTGCCGTCTATTCCTCTTGCGGCCGCCTTCGCGTTAGGCGCCGCGCTCGGTCCCACCGACGCCGCCGCCGTTGCCGCCATGGGTAAAGACGTCAAGCTTACCGATCGCCAAAAGTCCTTGCTTTCCGGCGAGGCTTTGTTCAATGACGCATCAGGCGTTGTGGCGTTCGAATTCGCCATCGCGGCGGCCGTCACGGGAACGTTCTCGTTGTTCAACGCAACGGCCACCTTTCTGTTCGACTTCGTTGGCGGCGTGGTCGTGGGCCTTGTGCTCGCGGCAATCGTGATGTTCGTGCTTGGCCGCGTGCGCGCGCTCGGTCTTGAAACGCCCACGGTGTTTCTGCTGTTCGAAGTGGTCATGCCGTTTTTCGCGTACCTCGTTGCCGAGCACTTTGCCGTGAGCGGCATTTTGGCCGTGGTTGCGGCTGCGCTGTTCATGAAGTTCTACCCGAGCTCGCTTACTATCGAATCGTCTCGCTACGCCGTGGCCAGCGAAAATGTGTGGGAGCTCATCGTATTCGTGATTAACGGCATCGTGTTCGTGCTGCTGGGCATGAAGCTTCCCGAGGTTATTCTGCCTACATGGAATGCGTCGGGCAGTCAGGGCGGCGCGTGGCTCCTCGTCCTTATCGTGCTCATCACGGCCATCGTGCTTGGCGTGCGTTTCGCGTGGGTCGTGGTTATGGAGAAGCTCACGCGCAATCGCGAGGGCGCCCGTCCGAAGATCAACGCCGATTTCCTGCGCAATGCGGCAGTGGTCACGCTTGCTGGTCCGAAGGGCGCCGTGACGCTTTCGGTCGTTATGTCGCTTCCGTACCTCATTGACGCAACGACGCCGTTTCCCAACCGCGACCTGCTCATCTTCCTTGCATCGGGCGTTATTGTGCTCACGCTGCTCATCGCGAATTTCGTGGTGCCGCTGCTGGCTCCCGCTGAAGAAAGCGAAGGCGCCTCGCCGCGCTCGAAGGTGGAAGTCGACATTTTGCAGAATGTTATCGACGAGCTGCTTGAGAAAGAAACCCCCGAAACGGCGGTGCCTACGCGCGTTACCGTACAGGCATACCGCGACCGTATGAATTTGGTGCGCGAGCGCGAGGTTTCCGACGACACGCTGCGCGGCATGCGCATTGATGTTCTGGGCGACCAGCTCGAATTCGTGCGCGAAAAAATGGCGGCGGGCGAAGTGAGTCGCGCGGCGGGCGAGCGCTATGCGAGTACACTCAACCACAGCATTGACGTGCTTAAGCGCGGCTCGCATTCGAAGTTTGCTTCGACGCTTGGCTCGGGCGCTCCCATTGTGGCGGGCGCGGGCGTCGCTCCCGGTGCGGTTGTTGCGCGGCCCGATTTGCGCAAGAAAGCCCCGTTCACATGGACGGTTCGCTTCATTGTGGACAAGGTTCGCGGTTCGAATATGACCGATGAATGCAAGCGCGAAATGTCGAAACTCATCATTGCCGCCGAAGAACACGCCTTGCAGTATTTGGAAAGCATCGAGTCCGCGCTCGACGCTGAGGGCCGTCATGCTGCGGGCCTGCTGAAGAGCGAATACAGCGCTAACCTTATGGCGTTGCGCCTGCGCGTGGCCCGCGTGGAAGCGGAAGCGGCCGTCGAAGCTCGCGAGGAGGCGCGCGAGGCCGCCGAAGAGAAGTGCGCCGTGGCACCCGATTCCACGGCGAAGCTCGAGGCTATAACGGGCATCGACATTCCGAAGGTCACTCCCGAAAGCAAGCGCGTATTCGACGCCGCCGAGGCGCGCGAAGCCCAACTGGAGGCTGTGATGGGGTCGCCTTCCGAAACGGGCACGATTCCGTTCGTTGCGCCCGATTCCGATGATGCCGATTTGGCGGCCAAGATGAGTTCCGCGGCAAATGCCGTGGCCGATGCCGCATCGGCGGCTTCCGCTGCGCTCGCTGGCGAAGAGACGCATACCGGCCGCAAGGTGCGTGGCACGTTCTTGGGCAAGCGTCGCGTGAAGGCGAAAACGCGCGACATCGAGGCCGAGGCGCTTTCGATGGAGCTCGAACAAATTCGCCTCATGCGCGAGGCTGGCCGCCTTACCAACGCAGATGCACGCGAGCTGCGCGAAGAGGTATATATGTTGCAGATGGGCCTCGAGGCCAGGTAACAAGCGAAGCTTTGCGCGCGCCAGCTGTCTCGCGCTTCGACAGCCCGGGCGTCCGACGATCCGGCGCCTCCGCCTCGGGCGCCGAAGCGGAGGCGGAGGCGGAGGCGTCTTGTTGCTCTCGATGTCCACGCTGTCCAGGGCGCCGCTTTGATCGGCGCGCTTCTGAGCGGCGTTAGTTCTCGGTCGCTTCTTCCACCATGCTGATGAGTTCTTGCTGGGAATGCACGTCGAGCTTCGCGTAGATGTGGCGCACGTGAGTTTTCACCGTGTTGTGCGACAGTACGAGCTTTTCCTGAATGACGGGGCTCGTGCGCCCGCGCGCAAGCAGCTCGAATACTTCGGTTTCGCGCGTGGTGAGACGATGCTTCTCGGCAACGGCTGCGCATGCGGTTTCGAACGCGGTGTCGTCCGATTTCCGTTGAAGGCCTTCCGCAGGTTCGGCTTCTTCGGCGCGCTGTGCTGCGTCTTCTTCGCCGTCTGTGTTCTTCATAAGACTTTCTGTATGAGCGGGAGTAATACCTTCGATGGTTTCGGCGAAGCTGTAATTGCGCATGCCGATGTAGTTGTATGCGACGAACGCGAACGTAATGGCCATGGTGATCCATGCAGCGACGGTTGCGTTGCTCGTAGATATTTCATTGACGAATTGTGCGATGGGCGCGCCAATGCCAATGCCGAGCCACTGCGTGGCCAAAAACGATGCGGAAACGGAAACCGCGCCCAGCTTGTTGCGTGCGCCAACGGCAGCGATGAAGCAGTACATGAGCACGTTGAACAGGTCGGATCCCGCGCTCAGAAGTGTGCCATGGGCTTGCATGTTGAATGGATCGGCGCCGCCGAAAAGCAGCAGCGGCGTCGTGAGGAGGCCGCCGAAAAGCAGCAGCGGCGTCGTGAGGAGGCCGGCGAATACGAGCAGCATCGACCCTCGGTAAAGCGCGTCGGTGGAAATCGAGCCTCGCACCACGACAACGACAAGCGCAATGGTGACGGGAATGAACGAAATAAGCGCTCCTGCAACCGAGGAAGCGCTGCTCGCTCCGCCAAGCGCGAAGCCGCACGCGATGTTGAACAGCAGAATCGAGACGAACGCAAGGCTCGAAAACGACACGTATGAAGACGGGCTCGTGATATTGAGCACGTTAGGCGCGGTGGAGTCGTGAACGCTTTCGAGTATCGCGCGGGCGTCATGTCGAATGAACAGATAGCTTGCGACAAGTGCTGCGACGAAGGCTATGGTTGCCAGGCCCATAGAAGAGGGCAGTCCGAGCGCCATGAGGCCGCAGCGAAATGCGTATTCCAAAACGAATCCTGCGGGAACGGCGAACATGGCGCGCGCTGCCCCCAAGTTGGCAAGGCCAACGCCGATAAGCACGGCGAGCCATGCGCTGCCAAGGCCGCCGAAGGGGGCGCCAAGAAGGAGCAGCGTTGTGTTGTTGGTAAGAACGCCTAAATAAAGAAGAATCGCCGCGCCGACGGTAGATGCCAGGCATGCCACCGACCATACGCCCTCGCGCATGAGCGAAGGTCGCACATAGGCCGCCACGGCAACGGCGATAGAAAACGCCGCACCGCTGTACGTTGAAATTTCGCGAGCGACCGGCATAACGAGTGCGACGTTCGGAAAAAGCATTGTGTTGACGATGAATGACGAGAGCAACTCAAGCGTGAGTGCAGCGCATACGCGAAGTGTTGCTGGCGCGGCAACGCGTTCAGTAGTATCCATATCTCTTTCCCCCCGTGCAAAGTGTATAGCAACATGCTTGATTAGTCTGCTGTAAATCTCACCCTCTGAAGGCTATTTTGAGGTGAGCGATATACGAAATGCCTGTTCAGAAGTGCTTTTATGAACTTCGCGGCCAAGGGGTGACGCAATGTGCCCGCTTCGAGCGTAATCTGCGAGCCACATTCGCAAATCAAACGAGGAGGGCGAAATAATGGAAGAGAAAATCACGAACAAGGGCGTTTCTCGCCGCAACTTCCTTGCGGGCGCTGCGCTGGCTGGCGTTGCTGCCGCAGGCGCGGGTCTTGCTGGTTGTGCTCCGGCGGGCAACTCCGCTAAGGGCGACGCTTCGAAGGGCGCCGCTGCTGCAGAGACCGACGCTCCCGCATGGCTGGGCGTTGAGCCTGAGGTTGCCGAGTCTGATATCAAGAAGACCGAGGAAACCGACTTCCTTATTATTGGCGCTGGCACCGCGGGCATGTGCGCCGCTGGCACGGCTGCCGACCTTGGCATGAAGTTCATCCTTGCCGAGAAGAACGACAAGGTCACCGAGACCCGCGAGTACTTGGGCATCGTGAACTCCAAGGCAGCTGTTGCTCAGGGCGGCGAAGTTGACGGCATGAAGCTGCTCAACGAGCTCACCCGCTACGCTTCCGGCAAGTGCAATCAGGACGTCATCAAGATGTGGATCGACGAATCCGCCGAGCTGTTCGACTGGATCGATCCTCTGATGCAGGCAGCTGGCAAGCAGGCTGTTGTCGATATGCCTCCCGCGCACGCAACTGGTGGCACCGACTACATGCTGCCCGTTCTGCAGCACATGTATCTCACCCCGTACTCCGATCCCATGCGTAACGACGTTCTGCTCTCCCATGTTCAGGAGAAATCTGCCGACAGCGTTCGCTGGGGTTACGACCTGGTGAAGCTCGTTCACGAAGAGGGCAAAGTTTCCGGCGCTATCTTCAACACCTCTGAGGGCTATGTTCAGGTGAACGCCAAGAACACCCTGCTCGCCACGGGCGGCTACCCGGCCAACCCGACCATGATGAAGGCTCTGCAACCTGCCGCTGTCGGTTGCTGCACCGCTTCGAGCTTCAACCCCGCCGACACCGGCATCGGCCTGAAGGCTGGCCTGTGGGCTGGCGGCGTCAAGGACCCCGATCCCGCGCCGATGATCTTCGACCGCGGCGCTGTCGAGGTTGGCGTTGACTGCGGTTACATCGGCAAGGGCGATGAGGCTGCATTCCCTGGCACCATCTTCCAGGAGAACATCGGCAGCCAGCCGTTCATGAAGGTCAACCGCAACGGCGTGCGCTTCGCTAACGAATCCACCCCGTACGACACGCTCTGCTTCCAGGCCGCCCAGCAGCCCGGCGGCGTGTGGTGCTCCATCTTCGACGCCAATGCTCCTGAGGACATCATCCGCTTCTCGACCATCGGCTGCTCCGCATTTGCCAATCAGATGATGGCCGCTGGCATGCCTCTCGAAGAGTTTGTCGCAACTTCCCGCGACGCTGGCTACCTGAAGAAGGCCGACACCATCGAAGAGCTCGCTGACAAGCTGGGCTTCGAGGGCGAGTCCAAGAAGGCCTTCCTCGAGCAGGTCGAGCGCTACAACCAGCAGTTCGACGCTCAGGCCGACGACGACTACGGCAAAGAGGCCTATCGTCTGTCCGCCATTCGCACCGCTCCGTTCTACGGCCTGTGGTTCGGCGGCACGCTGCTCACCACCATCGACGGTCTGCGCATTAACTCTGAGTGCCAGGTTCTCGATGAGAAGGGCGCTGCTATCGAAGGCCTCTATGCTGCAGGCGACGTTTCCGGCAGCTTCTTCAGCGGCAACTACCCCGAGTACATCGTGGGCGTTGCTTCGGGCCGTTCTTCGACCCAGGGCCGTCACGTCGCTCGCAAGCTCGGCGGCGACCTGTAAGTCTCGGTATATGCCGGCGGTTTAATCGCCGCCGGCTCCGAGCCCAGATACCAGGCTTCGCTGGCCGCTTCTTTCGCCGACCCCTTCGGCTTAAGGCTCCCCTTGGCCAGCTTGGTTTTTGATATCTGGTTTCCGACGCCTGGGTTCCAATACCCGGTCCTGGCGTCTGGCTCCCTCCCTTTTTCCTCATATAGCTCGGGCGAGCCCCTTTCTTTCTCCCCAAGCTCGCCATTTCAACGCCGTTGCCCGCACTCCCTCCCTCCCCGCGGGCAACGGCTTTTCTGTATTGTGCGGCCGTGAAAGCGCCGATCTAACAACCCCTCACTGAGATTTAGAAAGCCTCATTCGATTACCGTCGAGTGGGGGCTTTTGTTGTGCAGGGCGGCATAAAACCACAATATATAGGCACCGCTCGTGCATCTTCCCTATATGGGGCATATAAATAATCATTCAAAGTGACAGTTAAGTAACGTGCAAAATAAATTGTCAGATAAGTTGACAATGAGGCACTTAGATTTTATATTGCCAAATGTACCAAGAAGGCTCCAATGCCGCGGAAAGAAAAAGCCGTGGGCTTCGAGCCAAGCAAGCAAGGTAAGAACAGTCGGTGGCAATGCCACCAGCGGGGCTGCAGGACGCGGCTTCGTCAACGAGAAAGGGCTGAATAGATATGGGCAAGATTCTGGGTATCGACCTGGGCACCACGAACTCCGCGATGGCGGTTATGGAGGGCAATGAGCCCACCATTCTGGTGAACGCCGAAGGCGATCGCACCACTCCGTCGGTCGAGGGCTTCCGCAAAGACGGCGAGCGCGTTGTCGGCAAGGCCGCTAAGAACCAGGCTGTCACCAACCCCGAGAACACCGTTTCTTCCGTGAAGCGCTTCATCGGCCGCAGCTACGACGAAACTGCCGAAGAGCGCAAGACCGTCGCCTACAATGTCGTGAAGGGCAAGGATGGCCGTTCCGTCGTCGACATCGATGGCAAGGAATACACTCCCGAGGAAATTTCGGCCATGGTTCTGCAGAAGCTGAAGGCCGACGCCGAGAAGCGCGTGGGCCAGCCGATCACCGAGGCCGTCATCACTGTTCCTGCATACTTCAACGACGCCCAGCGTCAGGCCACCAAAGACGCTGGCAAGATCGCTGGCCTCGACGTGAAGCGTATTATCAATGAGCCTACCGCTGCGGCTTTGGCTTACGGTCTCGACAAGGTGAACAAAGATCAGAAGATCCTCGTGTTCGACCTTGGCGGCGGCACGTTCGACGTTTCCGTGCTTGAGCTCGGCGACGGCGTGTTCGAAGTTCTGTCCACCGCTGGCGACAACCACCTGGGCGGCGACGACTGGGACCACCGCGTCATCGACTGGATGGCCGACAAGTTCGCTGCTGACAACGGCGGCATCGATTTGCGCAAAGACAAGATGGCTCTGCAGCGCCTGAAGGAAGCCGCCGAGAAGGCGAAGATGGAGCTTTCCTCCACTACGCAGGCTTCCATCAACCTGCCGTTCATCACGGCCGACGCCACGGGTCCGAAGCACCTCGACTACACGCTGACCCGCGCGGAGTTCGAGCGCATCACGAAAGATTTGCTCGACCGCTGCAAGCAGCCTGTTGAGCGCGCGTTGAAAGATGCCGATCTTGGCACGGGCGACATCGACGAGGTCATTCTTGTTGGCGGCTCCACCCGCATGCCGGCTGTCCAGCAGCTCGCTGAGGCCATGACGGGCAAGAAGCCGAACATGTCGGTGAACCCCGACGAGGTCGTCGCTATTGGCGCGGCTGTTCAGGGCGGCGTGCTTTCCGGCGATGTTGAGGGCATTCTGCTCCTCGACGTCACCCCGCTTTCCCTGGGCGTTGAAACCATGGGCGGCGTGATGACCAAGATGATCGACCGCAACACCACCATCCCGACCCGCAAGACCGAGATTTACTCCACGGCTGCCGACAACCAGACGTCCGTTGAGATTCACGTTCTGCAGGGCGAGCGCCAGATGGCCAACGACAACAAGACCCTTGGCCGCTTCCAGCTCACCGGCATTCCTGCGGCTCGCCGCGGCGTGCCCCAGATTGAGGTCACGTTTGACATCGATGCCAACGGCATCGTGAACGTTTCCGCTAAAGACCTGGGCACTGGCAAGGAGCAGCAGATCACCATTTCCGGCTCCACGGCTCTGTCTGACGACGAAGTCGACCGCATGGTCAAAGACGCCGAGGCTCACGCCGACGAGGACGCGAAGCGCAAGGAAGAGATCGAGGCTCGCAACAACTGCGACTCTCTCGTGAATGCCACCGAGACTACGCTCAACGAGCTGGGCGACAAGGTTCCCGGCGACAGCAAGTCTACGGTTGAGGCCGCTATCGCCGAAGCCAAGACTGCGCTTGAGGGCACCGACATCGACGCCATCAAGGCTGCTACCGAGAAGCTGCAGCAGGCAAGCTACAAGCTGGCCGAAGTTGCCTACAGCAATCAGGACGCTGCCGCTGCTGGCGCTGGCGCCGCGGGTGCTGCTCCCCAGCAGGATGACGGCCCCATCGAGGCCGACTATGAGGTCGTCGACGACAAGAACGAAGGGAAATAATCATGAGCAAGGACGGTAAGGACAAAGCCGCCCAGGAGCCTCGTGAGATTCCTATCGACGGCGCAGATGAAGTAACCGAAGGGGCGGCTGAAGCGGCCGCCCCGGCCCCCGAGGCCGAACAGGTCGAAACCGCCGAGGCCGCCGAGGCCGAGGCTGATTCCATCGAGGAAGAGGCCGAGGCGGTTGTGGCTGACGCCGAGCGCGTCGCCAAGGCCGAAGCTGAAGCGGCCGCCATGCGCGATAAGTACCTTCGCCTTCAGGCGGAATGGGACAACTATCGCAAGCGCACGGCCGAAGAGGCTGGCGAGATGCGCGTTCGTGCCGCTGAAAAGCTCATGGGCGATTTGCTCCCTGTGATGGACGACTTCGAGCGCGCTATCGCGCATGCCGAAGCCAACGGCGATGCCGGCCTGCTCGACGGCGTGAAGGCGATTTCGACCAAGCTTTCCGAATCGCTCGGCAAGCACGGCCTTGAAGCCATCGACCCCGCGGGTGAGGCGTTCGACGCGCTTGAGCACCAGGCCGTAGGCCAGGTCGAAGACGCGAGCGTGCCCGACGAGACCGTTGCGCAGGTGTACCAGAAGGGCTATCGCCTGGGCAAGAAGGTTATTCGTCCGGCAATGGTCACCATCTCCACTGGCGGCCCGAAGCGCGAAGTCGAAAGCGACGACGCAGAATAGTATGTATTGGAAGGCGGGCGCAGTGCTCGCCTTCTTTGTAGAAATCGCACGTCAGAATAAAAGGAGGTGGCGCAGTTGGCAGCCACGCCGGACTACTATAAGACGCTCGGGGTTTCCCGCAGCGCCACGGACGAAGAGATTAAGAAGGCCTATCGCAAGCTTGCACGCACGAACCACCCCGATGCAGGCGGCGATGAGGAAAAGTTCAAGGAAATCAACGAGGCCTATGAGGTCTTGAGCGATAAGAAGAAGCGCAAGCTTTACGACCAGTATGGAACCGCCGACGAGCAGCGCATTCCCTATGGATGGGGCGGCGGCGCCGGCGGCGCTGGGGCTTCGGGCTTCGGCGGCTTTGGCAGCTGGGCCGACATTCTGGATAGCATTCGTCGCGGTGAAGGCGTGGCGGGCGCCGGAGGCTTCAACGTCGATGATATTTTCGGCGGAGGCGGCTTCGGCGGTTCTGGCTTCGGCGGGCAATACCAGCCGCAGCCTCAAAAGGGCCGCGATATGAACGTGACGCTCAACGTGAGCTTCGATGAAGCATTCAATGGTTGCGTCAAGAAGGTGAGCGTGCGCAACCCCCAGGGCGGCGTCGAAACGCTTGATGTGAAGGTGCCCGCCGGCGCGGTCGATGGCGGCCGCGTGCGCTTCCGTGGCAAGGGTGCCGCGGGTGCAAACGGGGGCCCGGCCGGCGATTTGCTTGTGACTACGAAAATCAGCGAACATCCGCTGTATTCGCGTCATGGCGCCGATGTGCTCATGACGGTGCCCATTACGGTTTCCGAAGCTGCGCTCGGCGCGAAAATCGTGATTCCCGCGCCCGACGGCACGAAGATCCGCGTAAGCGTTCCCGCTGGTTCTCAAGACGGTACTGAGCTGAAAATCAGCGGCAAGGGCGCCCCGAACGTGAAGGGCTCGGGCAGCGGTGCGCTGCGCATTACGTTCCATGTGGAAATCCCCAAGCACATGACTGAGCAGCAAGAACAGGCCATGATCGACTTCCAGGCGGCTTGCGAGCATGCGGGCCAAAACGTTCGCGAGCATTTAGGCGTGTAGGAGATAGCAATGGCAGACAGGCACACACCTCTCTATATGATCGGCGTCGCGGCCCAGTTGGCGGGCGTGCACCCTCAAACGTTGCGCATTTACGAGCAAAAGGGTCTCGTGAGCCCTCAGCGCACGAGCGGCAACACGCGCATGTATTCGCAAGCCGACATCGAGCGCCTTGAGCTTATCAACGAGCTCACGAGTGAGGGCATCAACCTTGCGGGCGTCATTCGAATTTTGGATTTGAAGGGTCGTCTCGACGAGCGCGATGAGGAAATCGACGACTTGCACAAAAAGGTGCGTCGCCTGGCCGACCGCGTGCATGAACTCGAAACGCGTGAAAGCGTATCGCGCCTCATGCTTCCTGCGAGCACGCAAAACATCGAGGTGCGTTAGCGCGCCAACCTGCTCAATGCTCGTAGCGTTTAGCAGGTTTTATTTGAAACCAATTCTCTCCATCTAGGAAGGAGATAGTTTTATGAGACTCGACAAACTTGCAGTAACCGCTCAAGAGGCCTTCCAAGCCGCTATGGGCATCGCGAGCGACGCCGACACGTCGTCGGTCGAGCCGATTCATTTGCTGAAAGCCCTGCTCGATGCGGGCGAGAACAATATCTCGGCTATCATCAAGCGCGTGGGCGCCGACCCGGCGATGCTTTCGGGCGAAGTCGACAAGGCCATCGCCAATGGACCCAAGGTCACAGGCGGCGTGATGGGCATGCCCCTTCCGTCGCAAGGCCTCATGAATGCCATTGACAACGCGGTGAAGGCCGCCGAAAAGATGGGCGACTCTTATGCGACGAGTGAGCATTTGCTCATTGCCCTCACCGAAGACAAGGGCCAGGCGGGCAAAATCCTCAACGGCGCAGGCGTGACGCGCAAAAACATCGAAGAGGCCTACGATGACCTTCGCGGCGACACCCGCGTGACCGACCAGCAGAGCAAAGCCGAGCTTGATGCGCTGAACCAGTACGGCCAAAACCTCACTCAGCAGGCTCGCGAGGGCAAGCTCGATCCGGTCATCGGCCGTTCCGACGAGATCCGCCGCACCATTCAGGTGCTTTCGCGCCGCACGAAGAACAACCCTGTGCTTATTGGCGAACCGGGCGTTGGCAAAACGGCAATCGTCGAGGGCTTGGCCCAGCGAATCGTTGCGGGCGACGTGCCGTCGAGCCTGAAAGACCACGATGTTATCGCGCTTGACTTGGGCGCTATGGTTGCGGGCGCGAAGTACCGCGGCGAGTTCGAGGATCGTTTGAAGGCGGTTCTGCGCGAAGTGAAGCAGAGTAACGGCCGCATCATTCTGTTCATCGACGAGCTGCATACCATCGTGGGCGCTGGTTCCACGGGCGATTCGTCCATGGACGCGGGCAATATGCTCAAGCCCGCATTGGCGCGCGGCGAACTGCATGCCATCGGTGCGACCACGCTCGACGAGTACCGCAAATACATCGAGAAAGATGCCGCACTTGAGCGTCGTTTCCAAACGGTGCTCGTGGGCGAGCCTACCGTGGAAGACACCATCGCCATTTTGCGTGGTCTGAAGGAAAAGTACGAAATCCACCACGGCGTGCGTATCACCGATTCGGCGATCGTCGCTGCGGCCGAGCTTTCGAACCGCTACATTTCCGACCGCTTCCTTCCCGATAAGGCCATTGACCTTATGGACGAAGCCGCCAGCCGCCTGCGCATCGAGATTGACTCCATGCCGCAGGAAATTGACGCTGCTCAGCGTAAATATACGCAGATGCAAATCGAGGAACAGGCGCTCATGAAGGAAAGCGACCCGGCGAGCGCCGAGCGCTTGGAAGAGCTGCGCAAGCAAATGGCCACGTCGAAAGAATGGCTCGATGCACGCAAGGCCGAATGGCGCAACGAGAAAGATGTCATCGAGAAGGTGCAAACCTTGAAGGCCGATATCGATGCAGCCCACGTTGACGAGGAGAAGGCCACGCGCGAGGGCGACCTGGTGAGGGCTTCCGAGATTCGCTATGCGAAGATTCCCGAGCTGCAGCGCCAGCTGGCCGAGGCCGAAGAGGCTGTGAACGCCAAGCAGGGCGACGGCGCCATTTTGAAGGAAGAGGTTTCCGACGAGGAAATCGCCGAAGTCGTGAGCGCGTGGACGGGCATTCCCGTGTCGAAGATGATGCAGGGCGAAATGGCTAAGCTTGTTGACCTGGAGAGCCAGCTGCACAAGCGCGTCGTGGGCCAGGATGAGGCCGTCTCGGCGGTCGCCGGTGCCATTCGCCGCAATCGCGCGGGGCTTTCCGACCCTGACAGGCCCATTGGCAGCTTCCTGTTCCTGGGCCCCACGGGCGTTGGCAAAACCGAGCTCGCGAAGGCGCTCGCTGAATACCTGTTCGATACCGAACGCGCCATGGTGCGTATCGACATGTCCGAATACATGGAGAAGTTCAGCGTGCAGCGCCTGATCGGTGCCCCTCCGGGATACGTGGGCTATGACGAGGGCGGCCAGCTCACCGAGGCCGTTCGCCGTCGTCCGTATAGCGTGATTCTGCTCGACGAAATTGAGAAGGCGCACCCCGATGTCTTCAATATTTTGCTGCAGGTGCTCGACGATGGTCGCCTGACCGACGGCCAGGGCCGCGTGGTGAGCTTCAAGAACGCGATCATCATTATGACGAGCAACATTGGCTCGCAGACAATTCGCGATTTTGCGGCCGACGCGCAGGAAGAGGCCAAAGAACAGGGCGCCACGATGGGCGATTTGGTTCAGGATATGATGCAAGCCGATGCCGCCGGCTTTGCGAAGAAGATGGCGGAATTCCAGGCCGCAATGCAGGAGAACCTGCGTGCGACCTTCAGGCCCGAGTTCCTGAATCGCATCGACGACGTTATTACGTTCAAGCCGCTTTCGTCCGAGAACATCGAGAGCATTGTTGCTCTGCAGGTCAAGGACGTGCAGGCGCGCTTGGCCGATCGTCGCATCGAGCTCGAAGTGAAACCCGCCGCCATCGAATCGCTTGCCATCGACGGTTTCGATCCGGTGTATGGCGCGCGTCCGTTGAAGCGTTTGGTACAGCGTGAGGTCGTCGATCGCGTGGCGAATGAGATTGTTGCCGGTCGTGTGATGGAGGGCTCGAAGGTTACCATCGACTCTGATATCGTCGACGGCTACACCTGCAAGGTTGAAAACCCGCAGGCCGCGGCCGACGAACACGGACAGGCCGCTGCCGGCGAACAGACCTATGAGGTTCCCGCTGAGTAAAGCGATGCGTTGCGCGGCGTGGGCGAGGGATCCCACAGCGTGACGAGGCTCAGCGTGGAGCTTGGGTCGCGAGGCTTGCGGCGCAATGCGTGAAGCGCGGTGGCGTTGCGCGTGTCGGCTGGCTCGAGAAAATCGACCATGGCGTCTGGGGCGCACCGTTCACTCAAGCAATAGGCGGAAATGCTCCGCTCGAGAAATCGAGCGGAGCATTTTTTTTATAACGAAGTCGCGGATTGCTTGTTTGATTCGTGCTCTGCTTCGACGCCGAGCATGTCGAATAGTTCTTGGCGCGTATGGATGTCGAGCTTCTGATAAATGTGGCGAACATGGGCCTTCGCTGTGCCGTTCGCGATGAACAACTCGCGCTCAATGATCCCCACGGTTTTGCGCTGTCCGAGCAGCAGGAGCACCTCTTCTTCGCGCGTCGATAGCTTATATTCGCGCGCGACGGTCGCTACGCGCGTCGCGAGTTCATGCTTCTTTTCGGCAGGCGTTTTCGATCGTGGCTCTGCCGGGAGGCTTGATTGCGTCTCGGGTATGACGGGAACGGCGCCCCAATTGCTCGAAAGCTCCTTTTCCGACATGAAAATCATTGTGGCGGCAACGATGGAAATAACCGCGAGCGTACTGGTAACTACCTCGATGTTTGCGGGGGCAACGCCGATTGATCCTAAAGCCTGGCTTGTATCGCGACCGAGCAGCATGAAAATCTGGCGGACGCCGCGCTCGATGCCGAAGAGCCAGATGGGCGATGCGCCATAGCGATAACAGATGCTGGCAATAATGATCATAATCAGTATTGATTGCATAGTGTAGCCGGCGGAAATGCAAAAGGAGCTTACCGATTCGCTAAATGGGTTGAACGCGGGAAGCAGCAGGAATGCCGCCACGGTGATGGGCAGCGCCCCTCGATAGATAAGCCCGAAATCGAAGTGTTTTCCACGAATGCATACGCCAAGGAAAATCGCGAGTGCGGCGAAGAGCGTTCCGGGCGACGAGTGCGGTCCGAATCCTCCCGAATAAGAGCGCATCTCTAGCAGACCATAGGCGAATGCGTATGCCGCCATGAGAAATACTGCTTTCCAAGGTATGGAAAATTCGGTCGCTTCGCGGCGAGCGGGGCGATCTGATTTCGGGATATGGAGGAGTGCGGAATGTGCGCAGAGTAACGAGACGAGCGGAAGAAGCGCCGTCATAACGAAGAGCCATTCAAATTTAAAGCCCTCATATACATAAATGACGAGCGCTCCGGCTACGATAGAAAGCGAATAATAGGCAGCGACGCGAAATGGGTTGAGGCTGCCGTAGATTTCGCTCCATATGACAATCATGAACGCGATGCCTACGCCGCCAACGATTCCCGACACCGTTCCAAGCTCGGTCGCGATATTCGGTGCGTAGAATGCCGAAAACGAGAGTACCGTAGACGTAGTGAGCAAAATGCCCGTCATCGTAAGAGCGCTGCGCCGGCCAACGAGTGTTTTGAGTTTCTTGGCGAAAATCGCGCACAGCACTACGGTGAGCACCGTGATTGAGTCGAAAAGGTCGCGAGGCGTCGCCATGTTGAAGGGGAAAGGCACGAACGTGCCCACGAAGGCGATTTCGATCCAGGCTCGATAGATGCCGAGGCCCAAGAAAGCGAGCGGCACCACGGGAATGTACCCGAATAGCAGCGAGCCCCTGAGCTCTTCGGCAAGACTTGCGTCCAGTTCATCGCATTTGTCGTTTTTTATAGGTTCAATTTCATGCGTATCGCACGGCGTTTGCTTTGGCACAATTCCTCCCCGATAGTGCGTTCGGGAGCTATTTTTGCACGTCGGCCGAGGGTTATATATGGGGTTATAGAAAAATAACCCCATAAAATCGATTTCGGTCGATGCTTCGCCTCCTGTTTCCGCCTAGATTTTAGGGCGTTCCGAAGGGGAACGGCGGTGGTCTGTTCGGGTGAGAGCGGGCTGCCAACGAGAAACAACAGGAGGGATATCATGGAACTTTCACGTCGCGATTTGTTTAAATTCGGCGGCATCGCAGCCGTTGGAGCGGCCGGCGCAGGCATGCTCGCGGGCTGCTCTCCGTCGGGCGGATCGTCGAAGGGCGCTCCGGCTGCCGCTTCTAAAGATACCGACGGTTTGCCGAGCTTCTTCCAGGCTCCCGAACCCATTAAAGACGTCAAGGAGACCAAGGAATTTGACGTGGTCGTAATTGGCGCAGGCGCCGCAGGCGTGCCGTGCGCGCTGGCCGCGGCCGATGCAGGCGCGAAGGTTGCGCTTATTCAGAAAGAGAGCCAGGCGGTTTCTCAGGGCAATACGTGCGACTCGCTCGAGGCCTCCACGAGTGCCGCCGGCAAGGCTGCTGTGATTTCGTGGCTCACCGAGCAGTGCGCATGGCGTTCGCACCGCGATCAGCTCGAGCTGTGGGCAAACAATTCCGGCGAAGCTCTGCATTGGTTGTGGGATAAGGCGACCGAAGCCGGCTGCCAAGTCGTCGACACCACCAAGAAATGGACGAGCAACATCTCGGTTATCGACGAGCAGCCTGTTTCTTATTTCGCATTTGATTTCGGCCCGAAGCCTTACAACACCGGTAACGGCATGCGCGATTTGTGCGACTACTTCAACGGCAAAGATGGGCTTGAGATTTTCTATTCCTGCCCAGCGGAGCAGCTCGTGAAAGACGGCGATAAGGTCGTGGGCGTCATTTGCAAAGACGGCAGCGATTACGTGCAGTTCAATGCGAAAAACGGCGTTGTTGTCGCGACGGGCGACTATACCAACGATGATGAGATGATGGCCTACTACAACCCCGATATGAATCATCTTGATCGCAAGGAGACCAATAAAACTGGCGATGGCCAGAAGATGATGGTATGGGCTGGCGGCCGCATGGAGAGCGTATGCGGCTCCAAGGTGCAGCATGACTTCGACGCGGGCCCGGGCTCTATGGCCGATATGCCGTTCTTGACTGTGAAAAATGACGGCACCCGCTTCTGCAATGAGGCACGTAGCGCCATGGCCTACAACGGCAACTTCCTTACGAGCGAAGAGGACAACGGCTATTACACGCAGGTGTTTGATTCGAATTATATGACCGACTGCGCTGACTGGCCGGGCAAGCTCTATGACCCCGAGGCCATTAAGGCGTACATGCCTGAGGAGCCGGGCGAGAAGAAGGGCGTGTACCCCGATTTGGCTGCGACTTTCAAGGCGGACACCATCGAGGAACTCGGCAAGAAGCTTGGCCTTACTGACGTGGACGCGTTCGTGAAGACGGTTGCTCGCTACAATGAGCTCGTCGATGCTGGTGTTGACGAAGATATGGGCAAGCCCGCCAAGTGGCTGAAGCCTATCAAGCAAGCCCCCTTCTATGGCATCCATCGTCACATTCGCCTGTCTACCATCATCCATGGCGTGAACGTCAATGGCGAGATGCAAGTGCTTGACAAGGACGGCAATCCTATCGAGGGCCTGTATTCTATCGGCAATTGTGCCGGCAACTTCTTCGGCAGCCCCGACTATCCCATGGATCTGCCCGGCCTTTCCCTCGGCCGTTGCCATACTCAGGGCTACGTTGTTGGCAAGATGCTCGGCTCCAAGTAATCGATAGCTCAATAATCCTATTGCTTTCCATGTGGCGACCCCCCCTCCCGTATGGCCGCATGTAAAAGCAACGCAAGCCCCGCTCGGTTTTGTCCGGGCGGGGCTTTGTCTGTTGAATCGGTTTTGCTTAAGTCGTGATCCGATACCCTGAAACCTGAGGTAACTTTTACTTGTATATACCCCATGGGGGTATATAATGCAGTTTGCGCATTGTGGAACGGGAAGTGCGTTTGTCGCTTCGGGTTTGCGTGTGCTTGTTTTGAAGAGCGGAGTTGTTATGGCCGAAGAGATGAAACAGTGCTGCACATGCCGGCATAAAGAAACCGAGCGTGCCGATGATCTGCAACACGATTTGACCAAGCGTCTAAACCGCGCGATTGGCCAGCTCAATGGCGTGAAAGACATGATTGCCGACAATCGCTACTGCGGAGATGTGCTCGTGCAGCTCGCGGCGGCGGAGTCGGCCGTGCATCGCATCGCCGAAATCGTTTTGCAAGATCATATGGAAACGTGCGTGGTGGAGCAGGTGCGCGCCGGCAACGTCGAGGTGGTCGATGAGGCCATGCGGCTCATCAAGAAATTCATGTAGCCGTAAAGAGCCAACTGACGAAAAAAACTAAGCGCGGCCTCGTGGTACAGATTGCCTTGAAGGTTCCGCCTGCCCGAGAGGAGCGGCCTTGTGGCCGTGACTGAGGGTAGGCGGGTTCTGAAAGGCAATCTGTACCACGAGGCCGCGCTGGCTGGGAGTAAATGTGAAGCAGACGTTCGATATAGCGGGAATGACATGCGCGGCGTGCAAGGCTCGCGTCGAGAAAGCCACGGCGTCGGTCGATGGCGTGGCCGAAGTTGCCGTGAACCTGTTGAAAAACAGCATGGAGGTTACCTACGTCGACGAATCGCCGGATGCGGTTGCTCGGGTGAATGCGGCTATCAGTGCCGCCGTTGATAAAGCGGGCTACGGCGCCGAGCCGCGTGCCGCGGCAGGCGAGGGCGCGCAACCTGCCGCACGGGGCGGCGTTTCTGCGGCAAAGGCCGCGCGAGAGGCTGCGAACAAAAAGGCGGCCGAAGTCGAGACGGTCATGCGCCGCCGCTTAATCGTTTCGTTCGTGTTCACCATTCCGCTGTTCTATCTTTCTATGGGCCACATGTTCTCGTGGCCGCTTCCCGCGTGCTTCTTGGGCCACGAGAACATGATCACGTTCGCGTTCACGCAGTTCTTGCTGCTCATTCCCGTTATCGCGGTGAACTTCAAATATTTCAGCGGCGGTTTCAAAAGCCTTGTGCATGGCGCCCCCAACATGGATTCGCTCATCGCGCTTGGCGCCACGGCATCGACTGCGTACGGCATTGCGGCCATTTATCGCATTGGCATTGGAATGGGAGTGGGCGACATCGACGCGGCGCATATGGCCGTGATGGACTTGTATTTCGAATCGGCCGGCATGATTTTGACGCTCATCACGCTGGGCAAATATTTCGAGGCACGCGCGAAGGGCAAAACGACCGATGCGATTTCGTCTCTTCTCGACCTTTCTCCTAAGGTTGCAACGCGGCGCGAGGGCGAAACCGAGGTTGAGGTGCCCCTTGAACAGGTGCAGGTCGGAGACGTGCTCGTGGTGTGCGCGGGCCAAGCAGTGCCGCTCGACGGTACGGTTGTCGAGGGCTCGGCCGCGGTGGACGAATCGGCGCTTACGGGCGAAAGCGTTCCCGTGGAAAAGCGGCCGGGCGATGGCGTGATTGGCGCGACTATTTCGAAAACGGGATGGTTCGCCATGCGCGTCGACCGCGTGGGCGATGACACGGCGCTTGCGGGCATCATTCGCATGGTCGACGAAGCGACTTCGACCAAAGCCCCCATCGAGAAGCTTGCCGATAAAATCAGTGGCATTTTCGTGCCCGCGGTCATCGGCATCGCGATCGTGACGTTCGTCGTATGGATGCTCGCGTCGGGCGATGTGTCGATTTCGCTTACTCATGCGGTTTCGGTGCTTGTGATTAGCTGCCCGTGCGCGCTTGGCCTGGCAACGCCGTGCGCCATCATGGTAGGCACGGGCCGTGGCTCGCGTGCTGGCATTTTGGCGAAAACGGCCGAAGCGTTGCAAACTGCCCACGACGTGAAAACCGTAGTGCTCGACAAAACGGGCACCATCACCAAAGGCGAGCCTGAGGTTACCGATATGCTATGCGCCTCGGGAGTGGAGGCAAATGAGCTGCTGCGTGTTGCGGCGGCCCTCGAGAAGAAATCGGAGCATCCGCTTGGCCGCGCAATTGTTTCGCGCTCGGAAGGTTTGGGCCTCCGCGTCGCCGAGGCGAGCGAATTTCGCCAAATTCCCGGCGGCGGCGTTGCGGGCGTGTATGACGGAACGGTGTGCGTAATGGGCAATGCCCAGCTCATGCACGAGCATGGCGTGTATTTGGGCGAATTCGAGCACGAAGCTGAGCGCTTGGCCGACGAAGGCAAGACCCCGCTGTTCTTGGCGGTGGGCGCTGGCGTGGTGGGCGTTATCGCGGTTGCCGATACCGTGAAGCCCACAAGTGCCGCTGCCGTATCGGAGCTTCACGATATGGGAGTGCGCACGGTTATGCTTACGGGCGATAACGAGCGCACGGCACGGGCTATTCAGCGCGTATGCGGCGTGGACGAAGTCGTTGCCGGTGTCTTGCCCGAAGGCAAAGAGCGCGAGGTTGCACGTTTGTCCGGTGAAGGTGCCGTGGCTATGGTGGGCGATGGCATCAACGACGCGCCCGCGCTCGCTCGAGCGAATGTGGGTATCGCGATTGGCGCGGGTACCGACATCGCCATCGAGTCGGCCGACATGGTGCTCATGAAAAGCGACTTGCTCGACGTTCCCGCGGCCATTCAGCTCTCGCGCGCGACCATGTGCACCATTAAGCAGAATCTGTTCTGGGCGCTTATCTACAATGCGATTTGCATTCCCGTTGCGGCGGGCGCATTCTCGTGGGCGGGTCTTACGCTCAATCCCATGATTGCGGCCGCGGCCATGAGCTTAAGCTCGGTGTGCGTGGTGAGCAATGCTCTGCGTTTGCGCACATGGAAACCTCATTTTTCCGAGCATGCGCAGGAAGAGGCATCGCGGCGCTTTCTTCCTGAAGATGAAATCGTCGTTCGCGAAATTGCGTACAAATTGCCGGAAGGCATTCAAAATACCCTCGAAAGAAAGGAACCGTTCATGGAAAAGACTCTGCATGTTGAAGGCATGATGTGCCAGCACTGCGTCGCCCACGTGAAGAAGGCGCTCGAAGGCGTCGCGGGCGTGGCGAGCGTCGATGTCGACCTTGATGGCAAGAAGGCCACCGTGCAGCTCGCCGAAGACGTTGCCGACGCTCAGCTCATCGACGCCGTGGTCGACGCGGGCTACGAAGCGAATATGGCATAAAGGTTCATTAGTTCAACGATTCCGTAACTGCGCGGCTAAGAGTTCGTTTCGAATGCGCGTCTGCGGGGCGGCGCGTGGGTTCGTGCGTATAATGGAGTCAACGAAAGCTTCTTACGAATTGAGGATTCCATGACCGAGTTCGAGAACAACAAGCGTGCGGAAGACGCAGCTGCCGAAAAACCTGCCGCTCCCGCTCAGCCCGCGACGGTTCCGCCGCTGCAGGGCATGCCGACCCCGCCGCAATCTGCGGGCCAGGTCCCTCCTACCGGAAACCCGTACGCAAATGCGTCGCAGCCGCAGCAGCCATCCGGCCAAGCTCCGTTCTACGGCGCCCCTGCGCAACAGCCCCAGGGCGCTCCCCAGAACATGCCTGGCATGCCTCTGCTCTATCTTACGGGGGGAATGAAGTTCGGTTGGGCCGTGTGTGGCTTCTTCCTGGGTCCCATCGCCATTTTGCTTGCGTGGCTTACGAACCAAAGCAATTTCCCGCAGGCGAAATCCGAGGCGGTTAAGTTTTCGCTTATTGGATTTTTGGCGATGTTCGTCATCTGGGTGCTGCTCATCGTCTTGTTCGGTGTGGCTGCATGCTCGGCGTTGACCTATGGACCTTCGTACTACTCGTATTACTAACGTTATTTGATCCGTGTTTTGCAAATAGCGCCCAAAGGCTCGCCGCTTAGCAGTGGCGAGCCTTTTTGGTGCTCGCGACGTTGTGATATCGTGTTTTTCGATGCGCCGTTACGCTATCGTTGCTGGCGCTTTGTTTATGGATGCTAAACTGCACTTTCAGGTCTCAACCGAAAGAGAGGGTGTCATGGCCGAAATGGCTTCAACCGCTGCATGCTCAAGCGTCACGTTTGGTGACGCCGATGTCGAAGAAATTCTCTATAGCGAACAAGCGATTCACGAGCGAGTGGCGCAAATCGGCCAGCAGATTACCGAAGATTATCGCGATGTGGCATTCGCGGAAACGCCGCATGGCGACCCCGCGATTCTCATGGTGAGCGTGCTTCGTGGCGCTGCCATTTACATGTCCGACCTCGCGCGTCAGATCGATCTTCCTTTCGAGATGGACTACATGGCCGTGTCTTCTTACGGAACGGGCACGAAAAGCTCCGGCGTCGTGCGCATTCTGAAAGACCTCACATCGAACATCGAAGGCCGCCACGTGATTATCGCGGAAGATATTGTCGATTCGGGCCTCACGCTGAAGTACCTGCTTCGCGTGCTTGAGTCTCGCAATCCCGCATCGATCACCATTGCGGCGCTTTTGAAGAAGCAAAACCCCGAGCAGGCCGAAATCGATTGCAAGTACGTGGGCTTTGAGTGCCCCGACGCTTTCATCGTGGGATACGGCCTCGACTACGCCGAGCGCTATCGCAACTTGCCCTACATCGGCATTCTGAAGCCAGAAGTGTACCAAGGAAAATAATGAGCGAAACACAGCAGCAAAACGACAACCAAACGCAGCAGCCTGCGCCGTCGGCTCCCGAAAATCAGCCGCAACAGCCGCAGGCACCGCAGCAGCAGGGCCAGCCGCAGCCTCCTTTTGGCCAGGTTCCGCAGCAGCCTCAGCAGCCCCAGCAGAACCCCTATGGGAATATGCCGCAGCAGGGCCAAGACCCCCAAGGCCAGCAGTTCCAAGGCCAGCGGGGCTCATCCATGTTCAACATCGACCCGAAAGACGCCAAGCAAATGATGTCTCGTCCGCCGCAGCGCGTGAGCATTATTTCGGCCATTCTGTTCTTCGTTGTGGCGATGTTCATCGGCAGCCAAATGATGACGATGATGAATGGCGCCGAAACCGACACGCTCATCACCTCGGAATTCGTGCAGGCCGTCGAGCAAGATCGCGTGCAGAACGTGGTCTACGATGCCGGTAGCTATACCGTTACGGGCACCTATTATCCGGCCGCAACCGCTGGCTCCACCGCGTCCGATGCATACAACAATGCTATCGGTGCGTTGAATGCCCAAGTCCAAGGCGTGCTCGGCACCGATGCGCCCACGGTTGACACCACCAACCTCGATGCGAAAAGCGTTGGCACCCCACGCAAGTACACGTCTACCTACGTGGGCCAAGATTCGCTCATGCAGCTCTTGAAGAGCCATCCCGATGTTGAGTATCAGGTGAAACTGCCCGACGGCATGGGCGACTTCCTTATGAGCTTGCTGCCCACGCTGCTTCTTATCGGTCTTATGGTCTTCTTCTTCGTCCAAATGAACAAGGCGAACAATTCGCAAATGTCGTTTGGCAAGGCGAAGGCGAAGGAATACACCCAGGAGCACCCCGATGTACGTTTCGACGACGTCGCTGGCGAAGACGAGGCGGTCGAGGAGCTTCAGGAAATCAAAGACTTCCTCGTTAACCCGAAGAAGTATCAAGACCTCGGCGCGAAAATTCCGCGTGGCTGTCTGCTCGTAGGCCCTCCGGGTACGGGCAAAACGTTGCTTGCGCGTGCTGTTGCGGGCGAGGCTCAGGTGCCGTTTTTCAGCATTTCGGGTTCTGAATTCGTCGAAATGTTCGTGGGCGTTGGCGCAAGCCGCGTGCGCGACTTGTTCAAGCATGCCAAGGAATCGGCTCCGTCGATCATCTTCATCGACGAGATCGATGCCGTTGGCCGTCAGCGTGGCGCTGGTTTGGGCGGCGGCCACGACGAGCGCGAGCAAACTTTGAACCAGCTGCTCGTCGAGATGGACGGCTTCGAGAAGAATGAAGCCGTGGTGCTCATCGCCGCGACGAACCGCGTTGACGTTTTGGACCCGGCTCTGCTTCGTCCGGGCCGTTTTGACCGTCAAATCGTCGTCGATGCGCCTGATGTTCGCGGCCGCGAGAAGATTCTTGCGGTGCACGCGAAGAACAAGCCCATCGGCCCCGATGTCGACCTGCCGCGCATCGCGAAACTCACGAGCGGCATGACCGGCGCCGACCTCATGAACCTCATGAATGAAGCCGCGCTGCTCACCGCGCGCCGCAACAAGTCGCACATCTCCATGGCTGAAGTCAATGAATCCATGGAGCGTCTGATGGCCGGCCCCGAGCGCAAGAACCGCGTGATGAACGAGAAAACTCGTCGCACCATTGCGTTCCATGAATCGGGCCATGCTCTGGTTGGCCACTTGTTGCCGAATGCCGATCCGGTGCATAAGATCACCATCGTGCCGCGCGGCCGCGCGCTTGGCTATACCATGTCGATTCCTGACGAGGATAAATTCCTCGTGAGCCGAAACGAGATGTACGACGAGCTCGCCGTGTTCTTGGGCGGTCGCGTTGCTGAAGAAATCTTCTGCGGCGACATCACGACCGGCGCGAGCAACGACCTGGAGCGCGCCACGAAGATGGCCCGCCAGATGGTCGTGAACTACGGCATGTCTGATGCGCTGGGCCAACAGACGTTCGGCCAGCCGAACCACGAAGTGTTCCTGGGCCGCGACTATGGCAACACCCAGGATTACTCGCCCGAAACTGCCCAGCGAATCGACGAGGAAGTCGCGCGCCTCATGAAGCAGGCGCACGATACCGCCTACGAGATTCTTTCGCAGCGTGCCGACCAAATGCATACGATGGCCGAAGTGCTGCTTGATCGTGAGACGGTCGACGGTGCGGCGTGTGAAGCTTTGCTCAACAACACGTGGGCTGAGTTCTCGAAGAAGGAGGCTGCTGGTGAAATTCCTCCCGACGAGGGTTTCACGCTCGTGGAGCCTGTCGGCAAGCAGGAGGAGCCGCAGCTCGCTTCGCCACAGCAGGCAGCTGAGCCGCAGGGCGATTCCTCGCAGCAGCAGTAGGCTTTTTGCCGCAGGGGGATTGCGGCACATGATACAACTAAGGGGCGCGTCCCCTCGCTTTCAGGCGAGGGGACGCGTTTGTGCGTATATAAGAAAGGAAGAAACTGAGCATGATGTGGAAATGCGCGAACTTCGAATTCGACTCCACGCGCCCCGTCGTTATGGGCATTTTGAACGTGACGCCCGATTCGTTCTCTGACGGTGGCCAGCACAGCGGTTTTGTCGAAGCGGTGGCGTATGCGCGTCAAATGGTCGACGAAGGCGCTCAGATTATCGACGTGGGCGGCGAGTCGACGCGTCCGGGTTCGGCGGAAGTGTCCGTCGAAGAGGAGCTCGCGCGCGTGCTCGATGTAGTGCGCCAGCTGGCCGATTTGGGCTTGTGCGTGAGCATCGATACGCGCCACGCCGAAGTTGCTCGCGCGTGCGTTGAAGCCGGCGCGGCAATCATCAATGACGTAACGGGCTTCCGCGATCCTGCTATGGTCGAAGTCGCCAAAAACTGCGATGCGGGTCTTGTCGTCATGCATATGCTCGGCGAGCCTGCCACCATGCAGAACGATCCGCACTACGACGACGTCGTGGCCGAGGTTAAAGAATACCTGGGCGGCCAGGCCGCCATGCTCGAAGCAGCCGGCGTTGCGCGCGAGCGCATCTGCGTCGATCCCGGTCCTGGCTTCGGTAAAACCGCGAGTCAGACCATGGAGCTCATGCGCAACTTCCACGAGTTCAACCGCTTGGGATATCCCGCGATGGTCGCCGTTTCGCGCAAAAGCTATATCGGCTCCGCGTATGGCATAAGCGAGCCCGCACAGCGCGATGAGGCCTCGGCGCAAGAGGCCCTAATGGCGTGTGAGCTGGGCGCTTCGGTGGTGCGCGCCCATAATGTGCCCGAAACCATGAAGGCGCTCAAAAACCTGCGTCCCTATGTGATTTTGGGCCTCGGCTCCAACGTGGCCCTTGTGGCGAACCCCGGTGAGGAAACCGAGGGCAAAATCGCGAACTTGGAACAGGCCATTACGGGCCTGTGCTCCATTCCCGATACGCAAATCATCGACATCTCGAGCTACTACGAAAGCGAGCCTGCGTACTACGAAGACCAGGATACGTTTGTGAATGCCGTGGTGCTTGCGCGCACGGGCGTGCCGCCGAAGGAGCTTTTGAGGTATTTACATGCAATCGAGAACAGCCTGGGACGTACGCGCGAAATTGAAAATGGCCCTCGCACGCTCGATTTGGACATCGTCGATTATCAGATGTACGTGGGGCAAACTGACGAGCTTACGCTGCCTCACCCGCGCGTGTGCGAGCGTGATTTCGTGGTGAAGCCGCTGCTCGAGCTTTTGCCGAACCATGTGCTCGCCGACGGCACGCCTGTTGTCGCCGATGGCGCGGTATACGGAAAGGCAACCAAGCTATAAGCTTGCGACCTGCGCAAAGCGTTCATTCATCGGTATTTCTTTTGCAGGTTGCCTTTGGGCATGGGGTTCACGCGAGCCCCATGCCCGCTTGCTGCACTTCGAAGACTTTCCCGCTGAATAATGTGCGCCATCGTCCGCACGGACGATGGTGCGCTCGACGATGTAAGGAGCTCCATGAACTTCGATATTATTTATAAAGACGTGACCGGATCGACCAACGACGACGTGTGGGACCTTGCCAATCATGGCGCACATCCAGGCGTCGCGGTGCGCGCGCTGCGCCAGGAATCGGGCCGCGGCCAATGGAAAACGCGTCCGTGGGTAAGCCCTGAAGGCGGGCTGTATTTCTCGGTGTTGCTTGAGCCTCGCATTCCCGAGGAAGAATTCCCCTCGATGAGCCCTCGCCTCGCCGAGGCCGTGGCGCGCATCGTGCGCAGCATTGCGGGCGTGACCGAAAACGAGATATGGGTTAAGCCTGCCAACGACGTGATGTGCGAAGCGGGCAAACTGTGCGGCATGTCGCTTGACGCGAAAGACGGCAAAGTGGTGCTCGGCGTTGGTTTGAACGTGTTCCATCCGAAGGAGCCCATCGTGACCGACGGCCGCAACGTTGCCGCGTATGTTTGCGACTTGGGCACGGAGGAGTCGCGTTCTTTGCCGTTCGCAAATGCACTTTCGAACCCGCTTTTGCGCGTGCAATACCTCGATGCCGTGATGCAAGGCTTGCTTGGCGCTATTGATCTGGAGCTTTCCGCCATCGAGTGCGAGCATATCTAAAATAGAACGAACGAATAATCGCAAGAAGGGCGTGTATGACTGAAGAAAAGATGATGCGCGAAGCGCGCGAGGGAAAGCCCCAAACGGCCGACAAGAAGGAAAACGAGCGCGTCACGCGCATGGGCTCGGGCAATATTCCGGCCCTCGTAGTCGAATTCGCGGTGCCTGCGATTTTGGGCATGCTCGTGAACGGCGCGTACAACATTATCGACTCGGTATTCCTTGGCCACGGTGCAGGAGAGATCGGCCTTTCCGCCGTAAGCGTGGCAACGCCGATTATGACGGTGTTCATGGCGATTTCTATGCTCATCGGCGCAGGCGGCAACGCGTTGTGCGCGCTTCGTTTGGGCGAAGGCAAGCACAGCGAGGCCGAGCATGTTCTGGGCAATACCTTCACACTCGGCGTGCTGGTATCCATTCTGCTCGCGGTGCTCGCTCATGTGCCCGCCTGCATCGAACCGCTGCTCTCGCTTTCTTCGGCCACCGATACGGTGCGCCCCTATGCTCGTGACTTCATTCAAATCATCAGCCTGGGCTGCGTCTTCCAAATCGTCGGTATGGGCATCAATAATTTCATCCGTACCTGCGGCGCACCTAACAGGGCGTTTCTTACCATGCTCATCGGCGCGGTAGGCTGCACCATTTTCAATGCGATTTTCGTCATGGGCATGGGCCTGGGCGTCGTTGGCAGCGCGTGGGCTACCGTGTGCGGCCAATGTATCAGCTGCATTACCGTGGTGTGGTACTTCACGAAGACCCCTGGTGTACCGCTGCGCCTGCGCCGCAAGTATCTTGCGATGAATGGGGCGCTCGTGCGCAAGATTCTTGCGCTGGGCACGGCTTCGTTCGTGCTGCAGATTGGCGCTGCCATATCGCAGGTCGTTACCAACTATGCACTCGTGAAATATGGCGCGATGAGCCCCATCGGCGCCGACAATGCGCTGGCCGCCGTCGGCGTGGTCGGTCGCGTGGCCATGTTCACCATTCTGCCGCTTATCGGCATGTCAATCGCCGTGCAGCCGCTTTTGGGCTTCAACTACGGTGCGAAGCTGTGGCATCGCGTGAAGAAGACGCTTGCCGTGGGCATGCTGGGCGCTACAATCATCGGTACGGTGCTGTGGGTGCTCATCATGGTGTTCGCTGCGCAGATTATCGGATTCTTCGGCATTACCGATGCGGCGCTCGTCGACCTGTCGGCGTTCGCGTTGCGCGTGAACCTCATTTTCCTGCCCATCATCGGCTTCCAAATCGTCGGCTCGAACTACTTCCAGGCTACCGGCCAGCCCACGAAGAGCATTATTCTGTCCATGACGCGCCAGATCCTGTTCCTTGTGCCACTCACGCTCATTTTGCCTGAGGTGCTGCCGGGCATTCTGCCGATGTTCGATGGCCTCGACGCGGTGTATATGGCCGTGCCGTGCTCCGACTTCTTGGCGATTTTCACCGTGGGCGCATTTGTGCTCGTTGAGCTGCATCGTCTGAACAAACGCATCGCCGAATCGAAATCGGCGGCTCAGCTTGCCACAAGTGAACAAGCCGCTCAGCCGCAAGAATAGGGGATATTCATGGGGGAGCCGAAGCTTCGCCTGCAAGGGGTATCGCAGGTGTACGAAGGTGCGCGTGGTGAAACACGTGCGCTTCAAAATATGGATATTGACGTGGCTCCGGGTGAGGCCGTGGCGATTCTGGGGCCTTCTGGCTGCGGAAAATCGACGAGCCTGCTTATTGCGGCGGGCTTGCGCGTGCCTACGCAGGGTGCCGCGTTCGTTGATGGCGTGCGCGTTGCGGGGCCGCGTTTGAACACGGCTCTGATTCTGCAAGATTTCGGCCTTCTTCCCTGGAAAACCGTTGCGGAAAATGCGGGACTCGGCTTGCAGATTCGTAAAACGCCGAAACGCGAGAGAGCCGAGAGGGTTGCGCGCGCGCTCGAGCAGGTGGGCTTGGCCGATTTCGCTGATGCGTTTCCCGCGGAGCTTTCGGGCGGTATGCGTCAGCGTTTGGCTATGGCGCGCGCCCTTACGTGCGATGCCGATTTGCTGCTCATGGACGAGCCCCTTTCTGCACTCGATGCGCTTTTGCGCGAAGAAATGCAGGATATGTTGAAGCGGTGCTGGTGTGAACAGGGCTATGCGCAGGTGCTCGTGACGCATTCCATTGAGGAAGCGGTGTATTTGGGCCAGCGCATCGTGGTTATGTCGCCGCGACCGGGCCGCGTGGTGCATGTGCTGGAAAATGCCGAGATGCAGCAGGAAAACTGGCGCGACGCCGATTTATTCTTCGAGCGCTGCCGCGCATTGCGCGAGATGCTGCGCGATATTGTGGCGAAAGAGGAGGTGGCCCATGCGTAAACATCCTGTTTTGGGCCGCATTGCAGGCTATGTGTTCGCCATCGTGTTCATTCTTGCCGGCTGGCAGCTTACCGCCATGGCGGTGCACAATCCTGTGCTGCCTGGGCCTTTTGACGCGTTTCCCATGGTGGCGCAGTATTTCGATGAGCTGTGGCCGGCGTTTCTCGTGAGCCTTTACCGCGTGGTGGTTGCGATGCTCATCGGTACGGTGCTCGCTATTCCTTTGGGACTCGCGTGCGGCCGTTCTCCGCGCGCCGATGCCGTATTCGCGCCTATTCTGTATTTCCTCTACCCGCTGCCGAAGGTCGTGCTGCTGCCCGTGCTCATCGTGCTGCTGGGTTTGGCCGACGCGCCGAAGATCGTGCTCATCGCGATTACCGTGTTCTTCCAAGTGCTCGTAACCGTGCGCGATGCATCGAAGAGCGTGCCTGAACAGAGCATTCTTTCTATGCGCTCACTTGGTGCGAGCAGGCTCGATATATATCGCCACGCCATTGTTCCTGCCACGTTGCCTGAGCTGTTCACGGCATTGCGCATTTCGAGCGGCACTGCGGTTGCGATTCTGTTCTTCGCCGAGGGCATTGCGGGCTCAACGGGGCTGGGTTATTTCATCGTGAATGCCTGGGCGCTGCTTGCCTACCCGAAGATGTTCGCGGGCATTATCGCTATGGCGCTGCTCGGTGTGATTCTGTATGAGCTGTTCGATGTCGCAGAACGGCGCCTGACGCGCTGGAGGCGCGTGTAGGGGTCGCTTCTGAAACATGCACATGTGGCCCTATCGGCTCTGTACGCCGATAGGGCCACATTCGTTTACGGGGTTATGGTTGCGCAGTTCTTCGGTGCTTGGTCATGCTAATGAATATGTTCGTGGACGCTGGGGAGCGAAACGACGAAGCACGCTCCGCCGCCTGCCGCATTGAACGCCTCAATGGTGCCGTCGTGGCCTTCGACGATGCCCTTCACGATGGAGAGGCCCAATCCCGTGCCGCCGGTGTTGCGTGCGCGGGAGTTGTCGCCGCGATAGAAGCGCGTGAACAAAAGTTTCGGGTCGATGTCGCCAAAGCCGGGGCCGTCGTCGATGACGCTGATGACGGATTTGTCGGCCAGACCCGCAAGGCGGATGGTTACGTGTCCGCCTTTGCCCACGAAGCGGCTCGCATTGGCGACCAGGTTGTAAATGACCTGCTGAAGACGGTCGGGGTTTCCCAGCACGTCGGGCGCTTCGCCTTCGATTTTCAGCTCTGCGCCGTTTTCCTCGAAAATCGGATTCATCGCATCCGCCACGCGTTCGGCAACGTCATGCAAATTCACGCGTTTCATGATGACCTGATCGGTGCCTTCTTCAATATGCTGAAGAGTGAGCAGGTCGTTCGAAAGACGCGTAAGGCGCTCCGATTCGTTGATGATGGTTTGGCAGAAACGCTCGCGCAGCGCGGGCGGCATGTCGGGATCCATGAGAGTTTCGGCGTTGCCGCGAATGGCCGTAAGCGGCGTGCGCAGCTCGTGGGCCACGTCGCTAATGAAGCGCGTTTGTCGGTTTTCCTGCACGGAAAGGTCGCTCATCTGGGCTTTTGTTTTTGCGCTCAGGGCAACGAAGTCTTCGGCAAGCTCGTCGGCCTCGTAAAGCTTGCCTTCCGGCTTAATATCGACGCGCGCGTCTCCATGAAGAATCGCTTGCGCGCGCACGTGCAAATCGGTAAGGGGCTCGGCCAGGTAGTGGCCAATGACGAGGCTCAACGTGAACGCGAACGCCGTGCCCGCAAACAGGAACCAGAGAAGCAGCCCTATATCGGGAATGCCGAAAATGCACACCAGGAAAAAGGTGAGTATCGAAGCCGCCACGGCGAAAATAGTGGCCAGGATGGCATAAAACGACTGAAGGCGCCTCATAATGAAGCGCCTTCAGTCGGCGGCGCTGTGCGTAATGCGTCATTCATCGTAAACGGCGCCTATGCTTTCAGGCGGTAGCCGTAGCCGCGCACGGTCTCGATGATGCTCGGGTCGAAGCCTGCTTGCGAGATTTTGTCGCGCAGGCGTTTGATGTGCGTGTCGACCGTTTTCGTTTCGGTGATGTACTCCCAACCCCAGGCTTCGCGCAACAAATCTTCGCGGGTCATGACCTTGCCTGCGTCTTTCATAAGGGCGGCAAGCAGCTCGAACTCGCGCGGAGTCAAATCGATGGGGCCATTGGGGCCGACGGCCGTGTGCCGGTCTTCGTCGAGCGTGATTCCGGCAGCCACGAGCGCACCGCTATCGGGTGCCTCAAGGGTGCCGCGGCGAAGCAGGGCGCGAACGCGGGCGATGAGCTCGCGCACGCCGAAGGGCTTGGCCAGGTAATCGTCACCGCCGATTTCGAGGCCGACGACCTTGTCGAGTTCGGTGTCGCGTGCCGAAAGGAAGAGCACGGGCGCTGTGGTACGGCTGCGCAGGCGGCGGCACAGTTCATAGCCGTCCATGCCGGGCAGCATAATGTCGAGCACGAACAGGTCGTAATGCTTGCGCGTCGCCTGTTCGAGCGCGTCTTCGCCGTTGTTGGCGACATCGACTTTGAACCCCTCTTTCATGAGGGAGTAAGAAACGAAGTCGGTAATGGACTGCTCGTCGTCGACGACGAGGATCGAGGCGGCTTCTTCGGTCATGGGTGCCGCTCCTTTCGTGCTGGGGTTGTTCGTGGGTGCAATCGCGCCCGTTCAGCTACTTGAATCATAGCACGTCACATGCCTCAGCATGCCCGTTCACTATTCGGTTGACGCGCTGTAAGGTTGGCGTTTCACGGCAGTTGATTTCGTTGCTTGCATGAGTGCGGTTATGACCGTGCACTTCCGATTGTTCTTTTCGCCCGAGCTTTCGGCTCGCTCGCAGCGGCCTTGTGCCGTTTCCCTGCGAATCTGCGCCGAGTTCGTGGCGTGGAACTTTGCGTGCGCCACCGTCGTTACAATGGACTTCGTTGCGATAAGAGAAAGCCGCAGGAAGAAAGGGCCCGACGTGCTGACTGACATTGAAATTGCCCAAGCTGCAACCCCCGAGAAAATCACCGTGATCGCCGAGCGTGCTGGTGTGCCCGAGAAGTATCTCGAGCAATACGGCAACTACAAGGCGAAGGTCGACTACAACCTGCTTACCGACGAAGCCCATACTCCCGGCAAGCTCGTACTGGTTACGGCCATTAACCCTACGCCTGCGGGCGAAGGCAAAACGACCACTACGGTCGGTTTGGCCGACGCCATGCGTCGCATTGGCAAAAACACTCTGGTCGCGCTGCGCGAGCCGTCGCTCGGCCCCGTATTCGGCATTAAGGGCGGCGCCGCTGGCGGCGGATACGCCCAGGTCGTTCCCATGGAGGACATCAATCTGCACTTCACGGGCGACTTCCACGCCATTGGTGCTGCGAACAATCTGCTTGCCGCCATGGTCGACAACCACATTCACCAGGGCAACGCGCTCGGGTTCGACGTGCGTCGCATCACGTGGAAGCGCGTGGTCGACATGAACGATCGCCAGCTGCGCCATATCGTGTGCGGCATGGGCGGAAAGGCTTCGGGCGTGCCCCGCGAGGACGGTTTCGATATCACCGTCGCCTCCGAGATCATGGCTATTTTCTGCCTGGCTACGAGCATTTCCGACCTCAAAGAGCGTTTGGCCCGCATTGTCGTTGGCTACACGCGTGCCGACGAGCCCATCACCGCTGGCCAGCTGAATGCTCAGGGTGCCATGTGCGCACTCCTGAAAGACGCGTTGAAGCCGAACCTTGTGCAAACGCTTGAAGGTACGCCGGCATTCATTCACGGCGGTCCCTTCGCGAACATCGCCCACGGCTGCAATTCGATCATCGCTACGCGCATGGCCATGGCGCTGGGCGATTACGCCATTACGGAAGCCGGTTTCGGTGCCGATCTTGGTGCCGAGAAATTCCTCGACATCAAGTGCCGCTTGGCGAACTTGAAGCCCGATGCAGTTGTGGTTGTCGCGACTGTTCGCGCGCTCAAGAACCACGGCGGCGTGCCGAAGGCCGAGCTGAATGAAGAAAACCTTGGGGCGCTTGAGGCGGGTCTTCCGAATTTGCTGCAGCACGTGGAAAACATCACCACGGTGTACAAGCTTCCCTGTGTGGTTGCTATCAACGCATTCCCGACCGATACGAAAGCCGAGCTCGACTTGGTTGAGGCCAAGTGCAAGGAACTCGGCGTGAACGTTGCCCTTTCCGAAGTGTGGGCCAAGGGTGGCGAAGGCGGCGAAGAGCTGGCTCGCGAGGTTGTGCGCCTGTGCGAAAACGGCGACGATGAGGGCCGCAGCGCTAAGACGTTCGAGTTTGCCTATGGCGACGAGGGCGGTATCGCCGAGAAAATCGAGGCCGTTGCGAAGAAGGTGTATCGCGCCGATGGCGTCGACTTCACGCCTGCCGCGAAGAAGCAGATCAAGCATTTGGAGTCCATGGGCTTTGGCGAGTTCCCGGTATGCATGGCGAAGACCCAGTACAGCTTCAGCGACGACCAAACCCTGCTCGGTGCGCCGCGCGGCTTCCGCATCACGGTGCGCGAGGTGAAGGTGTCGGCTGGCGCTGGCTTCGTGGTGGCACTCACAGGCAACATCATGACGATGCCCGGCTTGCCGAAGCATCCTGCGGCTGAGAACATCGACGTCGATGAAACCGGTAAAATTACGGGCCTGTTCTAACGAGTAAACCCCTATGCCGACGCGACATAGGTCTCTGGCGGCGCGCTTCGAGGTCAAGCTGCCGATCGCGTGCCGAAGTTGCGCGTCGCCTTGCTTTCGTCCGAACCGTGTTCGCCTAAGCCCATGCCGCCGATGTTTGTTCGACCCGGGTTTTAATGGGTCAAAGGGACTGCGCCTTTGACCCATTCTTCTTTATTTGGAACTCGTTTGAAAATGGACAGCGGACGGTCTTTGACCTATTGAGGATGCTTCTATGGTGAATACTGAATTTGTCGATGCACTGGCTTCCGATGCCGCTGTGCCTGGCGGCGGCGGTGGCGCGGCCTATGCTGCCGCGCTTGCTGCGGCGCTCGGCGCCATGGTGGGAAATATTATGGCGGGAAAGCCAAAGTTCGCCGATGTCGCCGACGACATGCGTGCATCGGTTGTTGAGCTTGATGCGGCGCGAGCTCGTTTGCTCGAACTCATCGATGAAGATGCCGAGGCGTTTTCCCGGCTCGCGGCCACATGGAAGCTTTCGCGTGCGACTGAGGAAGAAAAGGCCGCGCGCCATGCGGCCGAGCAAGCGGCGCTTATGGGCGCGTGCGAGGTTCCGTTGCGCATCATGCGCGTGTGCGCGGCCGTAATCGAGTCCGACGAATTCCTCGCGAGCAATGCGAGCAAACTTGTGCTTTCCGATGTGGGCGCTTCGGCGATCTTGGCGAAAAGCGCCCTGCAGGCAGCGGCGCTCAATGTGCATATCAACACGAATCTTATGGACGATGCGGTCCAGGCTGCTGCGTTCAACGAGGAATGTGCGCAACTTTTAACGCAGCCGTGCGATGCGGCCCAGGCGATTTACGATAAAGTAGCTGCTGCTATTAAATAATCGCGGACAGCATATGAATCCACAATGCCCGTCGCGGAAGAGTGGCGGGCATTGTTTTTTTTGGCGAAGCTTGCCCCCGGAGCGCTTCGGGGCGTTTTTTAGAGTCGCGCTAAGGTGGGTTCCATGCTCCGTATGCCGCAAAAGAAGAAAGAACCGTCATGGCGAAATTGCTGCTTGGAAAGCCCGTTATTGACTCGCTGCGAGAGGAATTGAAGGGGCGCATTGCTGCGCTCGAAGAGCGCGGCGTGAAGCCTGGTCTTGCGATTGTGCGCGTGGGCGCGCGCCCCGACGATTTGACCTATGAGCGCACGGCGCTCAAGCGCGCTGCTGGACTGGGTATTCGCGCGCGTACCATTACGCTTCCGGAAAATGCATCCCAAGAAGAACTTATGGATGTTATTGCCTGGGTGAACTCCGACCCGTCGATTCACGGCTGTCTGATGTTCCGCCCGCTGCCCGAGCAGTTCGACGAGGAGGCCGTTTGCGATGCGCTCGATCCCGCGAAAGACGTGGACGGCATTGGTCGCGGCTCCATGGCTGCGGTGTTTACAGGCCGAGGCCCCGGATATGCTCCCTGCACGGCGGCGGCGTGCATCGAGATGCTCGACGCGTACGACATTCCCATTGCGGGCAAGCGCGTAGTTGTCGTGGGGCGCAGCTTGGTTGTTGGCAAACCCGTGAGCGTGCTTCTGCTCGATCGCCACGCGACGGTGACCACGTGCCATTCGCGTACGGGCGATTTGCCCGCCATCGTGCGCAAAGGCGATGTGGTGATTCTCGCCACGGGCCGCGCGAAAGCGTATGGCCGCGATTTCTTCCATCCCGGTCAGACAGTGCTCGACGTGGGCATTAACGTTGACGAGGCGGGCAACCTGTGCGGTGACGCCGATTTCGACGCGATTGAGCCGATCGTCGACGCCATTACCCCCGTCCCGCGCGGCATTGGCGGTGTGACCACGAGCATGCTCATGAAACACGTGGTGGAAGCCGCCGAAGGGATGGTTACGCCGTCTTGCCAGACGGCGTAACTACTCTAAACCTGTTAAATGCTCGTAGCGTTTAGCAGGTTTTTTCGGTGCGGTTAGCCGGCGGATGGGCCGAAGGACGTCCGCCGCAAATGCCCGCTCGGCTACCGCTCGCCTTTGGCTCGCTATGCGCCTCGCTGCGGTTTCCCGTTTTTAAGGGGGTATGAGAAACCGAGCATTCGCCGCAGACGCCCTTCGGTCCCATTCGCGGCGATGTGGCAGGTTGGGCGTCGGTCAGCGAGCGTCTGTCTTGAGAGTGCTAAATGCTGCGAGCATTTAGCATGTCTTGCTGTGTGTCTTGCACTGTTTTGTCAATGATTCAAGGTGAATGCCCTGGATGTTCACGGCCGTCCTGCTCCCTTCTTTACGCAAATTTTGCAAACGTCTAACGTCGAGCGTGCCGCCCATCCGTAAAGTTTCTTCCCGGTTTTAATTCGGGAAGAAAGGGCGCTTGTGGCCGAGGCTTCAAATGAAACGAAAATCGCGGAAGATACGCAAATTGATGCGCTCTTCGAAAGCCTCAAAGTCGATGTGGTGCGGGGCATTCAGGACGAGGGCGGCGTCGCATCGAACCTCGTCGAGGCGCTCATGCTCGCAAAATATCTTGAACGAGTGGGCGACCATGCCCAAAACATCGCCGAATGGGTAGAATACGCACTGACCGGCCGTTATAAAGGAGAGGTTCTCGGATGATCTATTACCTCGAGGATGATGAGCAAATTCGAAACCTGGCGCTCTATACGCTCGAACAAACGGGTCATGCGACGCGCGGGTTCTCGCGCGCGTCCGAGATGGACGTCGCGCTTGCGGGCGAGGTGCCCGATTTGTTCCTTCTCGACGTAATGCTTCCTGACGAAGACGGTATTTCTGTGCTCAAGCGCTTGCGCGCTGATTCGCGTACCGCAAACGTGCCCATTATGATGCTCACCGCGAAGTCGACCGAGTTCGATACGGTTTGCGGTCTTGATGCGGGCGCCGACGACTATTTGGCAAAGCCCTTCGGCATGATGGAGCTCATCTCTCGCGTGAATGCGTTGCTGCGCCGACACGAGCGCGATGTTCGGGCGGGCCAGCGCGAACCGGGCACAGCAAGCGATGAAGACGCGCTCGAGGCGGGCCCCATCTGCTTGGATATTGCCCGCTACCAAGTAACTGCGGCTGGTGCGGAGGTTCAGCTCACGCATAAGGAATTCGAAATGCTGCGTTACCTCATGGAGAATCGTGGCATCGTGGTGTCGCGCGACTTGCTGCTCGACCGCGTGTGGGGCTACAGCATCGCGGGCGAAACTCGCACGGTCGATGCCCATGTGCAAACGCTGAGAAAGAAGCTTTCCGAGGCATGCTCCGAAGCGGCGACGTATATCGAAACGGTGCGCGGCGTTGGCTACCGCCTGAAGGCGTAGGTCGCCTATGGTGGTAACCGCGGTTCTCGACGAGGAAAAAGCGTCTTCTGAAACTGAAAAGCCCGCGAGACGAAAGCGTCTTCTCGCGCATCACTCGCTCGCCCACAAGGCGGCGGCGGCTATTATGGTCGCGACAACGGCGGTGGCGCTCGTGTGCGTTGTTGCGTTTGCCGCGGCGTCATACGCCACGCTCGACTCGCGTGCATCCGAGGGAATTGCAGACGAATCACATCGCTATGCTTCGTATATAGAGACCGCCCAGCTCGATGGCGATGAATTGCTCGACTTTCTTGATGAGCAGTCGGAGCTTATGGGAAGCGACATGCGCGTCACGCTCATTGCAAGCGATGGTACGGTGCTCTTTGACAACGACGTGACTGATGTGTCGACGCTCGGAAGCCACGCCGGTCGCCCCGAATTCGTTCAGGCGGAACTCAATGGCGAAAGCAGCGCCGGCCGCTATTCGGAAACCCTGCAAGAGGTCACGCTTTACCATTCTGTTCGCCTTCACAATGATGACGTGCTGCGTTTCGCCACTACGCAGTCGAGCGTGTGGGGCATGATGCTGCATATGCTGGGGCCCTGCGCCGTGGTTGTGGCGCTCGCGCTTATCGCGGCGGCCGTAGGGTCGCGTTTTTTGGCTCGGGTGATTTCGGCTGACCTTATGCGAATCGATTTGGATCGGCCTCTCGAATCGGATGCTCCGGTTGAGCTCGCCCCCTTGCTCACGCGCCTTGACGCTCAGCATAGGCGCCTTGAAGCTCAGGCGAGCGAGCGCCGCCAATATACGGCAAACGTGTCGCACGAACTTAAGACGCCCCTCACGGTAATTTCGGGTTATGCAGAAATCATCGCCGCCGGTATTGCGAAAGATGAGGACGTGAAGTCGTTCGCGCATACCATCCACAGCGAATCGCAGCGCATGCGCAGTATGGTCGACGATATTATTTCGCTCTCGAAGCTCGATGACATGGGAAAAGGCGGCGCATCGGGCGATGATTTGGGCGTCGATATGAATCAGGCCGTCTCGCTCGAATCTCTTGCCAACGATGCGTGCGAGCGCTTGCGTCCCTATGCCGAGGACCACGGGGTTTCTCTTACGTGCGAAATCGAACGTAGCGGCAATGAACTCGTGGTCGTGCGCGGCAATATGCAAATCTTGAGCGAGATGGTGCGCAACCTGGTCGAAAATGCGATTCGCTACAATGTCGAGGGCGGCCGTGCGACAGTCTCGGTTATTGGTGCGGCTGACGGATCGGCCGTTGTGCGCATGAGCGACACGGGCATCGGTATTCCGCTCGAGCTTCGCGAGCGCGTATTCGAGCGCTTCTTCCGCGTTGACGAAAGCCGCTCGAAGGAAACAGGCGGGAGCGGATTGGGGCTTGCCATCGTTAAGCATGCCGCGCAAGTGCACGGAGCGAAAATCACCGTGATGGGAAATGATCCTCAGGGCACGATAATCGAAGTGCGCTTTCCAGCGAAATAACGTGCCAATCTCGAGAACCTGTTAAATGCTCGCAGCGTTTAACAGGTTTTTTGTTGTTTGGGAATGCGCTCGGTGAGGCGCTCGCCGTGCAAATGGTTATCGGCAATGCCGTGCAGGTGCCCGACGGCCTGTTCACTCCCGCGTCCACCCTTACGAGCGTGCTGACCATGGGCATCGGCAACGAGATGATGGGCACGGTATATTCCGATGTTCTGTGGTCGCTTGCTTTGCTGCTTTTGGCGATGTCGTTCGTGTTCATCTCCATCATTCATTTCATCGAACGCAAGGGAGGCCTGAACGCCAATGGCCGCTAGTGTTGACAAAATGGTCGCCGATCAGGGTATCGTCGGAGCTCGCCCGCCGCAGGGGGCGCCGAATCGAGCGCAAAGCGAGAAGGCGGAAGGTGCTCTTGCTTGTCGCATTGCCTTGCAGGATACATTCGCCACGGGCGTGCTGTTCGCCATCGTAGCTGCGATTTGCGCGTTGCTGTTCTCGCTTATCGCGTACATTGTGGCGAGCGGTGCGGGCAAGCTGTTTGACGTGAGCTTCCTCACAGGCAAGCTTGAGCAATTCAAGGAAGGCGGCGGCATTGGCCCCGAGCTGTTCAACTCGTTCTATTTGCTGGTGCTCACGTTGCTTATTTCGGTGCCTATCGCGCTTGGCGGCGCGATCTACCTTACTGAGTACGCTCCGAAAAATCGCCTGACGCATTTTGTGAAAACGGCCATTGAGGCGCTTTCGTCGCTGCCCTCCATTGTGGTTGGCCTGTTCGGATTCCTGTTCTTCGTGTTGCAAATGGGCTGGGGCTTCAGCATTTTATCGGGTGCTTTGGCGCTCACGATGTTCAATCTGCCCATTTTGGTGCGCGTTATTCAGCAGGCGCTCGAGGCTATCCCCAACGACCAGCGCGAAGGCGGTTTAGCGCTCGGCGCGAGCCGCTGGGAGACGGCCATTCACGTGCTGCTGCCTGCAGCGTTGCCTGCTATTATCACGGGCATCATTTTGTCGGCAGGGCGTGTGTTTGGCGAAGCCGCGGCGCTTATTTATACAGCGGGGCAGTCGGCGCCGATGCTCGATTTCACGAGTTTCGACTTTTCGAGTGCGTCGTGCCCGTGGAATGTGTTCCGCCCGGCGGAAACGCTTGCGGTGCACATTTGGAAGATCAACAGCGAAGGTGTGGTGCCCGACTTGGACGCGGTTTCGAGCGGTGCCGCTGCAGTGCTCATGGTGCGCATTCTGGCATTCAACCTGCTTGCTCGATTCGTTGGTCGTCTGGCGAGCAAGGACGCGCGTTAAGTTGCAAAAAATGTTGCGAAGTCCGTCCATTTTGGATGTTGCGCTGATTTTTGGCTCCCGCGATTCATTTCTTCCTCTTTCTCGGTTAGCTGCTAAACTACCTATTTATAACTGCATGAGCTGGTGGCGTGCTGGCTGCCGCAAGAGAAAGGGTAGGGCGTGAAGCTTCTCGAGGATCGCATTCAACGTGACGGCGTGGTGAAGGCCGAGGGCGTTTTGAAGGTTGACGGTTTTTTGAACCATCGCATCGATATCGAGCTGCTTGATGCGATGGGCGCGGAATTCAAGCGCCTGTTCGCTGATGCCCCCATCAATAAAATTCTTACCATCGAGGCATCCGGCATCGGAATTGCTTGCATGGCTGCTCGTCATTTCAACAACGCCCCTGTGGTATTTGCGAAAAAGGCCCAGTCTATCAATCTCGATGGCGAAATGTATCGCACGCGCATCCAGAGCTTTACGCATGGCAAGGTATTCGACGTTATCGTGTCCAAGAAGTTCATTGGCCCCGACGACCACGTGCTTATCATCGATGACTTTTTGGCGAACGGCTGCGCGCTCAATGGCCTGCTCGAGATTGTCGAAGCGGCTGGCGCTACGGTTGAGGGTATTGGCATTGCGGTTGAGAAGGGCTTCCAGCCCGGCGGCGCGAGCCTGCGCGAGCGCGGCTATCACTTGGAGTCGCTCGCTATTGTCGACGCAATGGATCCCACCACGGGCCAGATTACGTTCCGCCAGGCCGGCGAGCCTGCGCCGAGCCACGAGCTGACTGTGGAAACCTGCGAAGCATAAATTATTTTGAAGAGAGGGGCTCGCTGCCGCATGCG